>Ga0209092_10001453_pt1 | contig 23057 bp, 19 predicted proteins | sample FraStrMetagenome_FD_187446 | JGI IMG/M metagenome (GOLD analysis project Ga0209092, IMG submission 187446) | Marine eukaryotic phytoplankton communities from Arctic Ocean - Fram Strait ARC3M Metagenome (SPAdes) (version 2) | ecosystem: Environmental > Aquatic > Marine > Oceanic | place: Fram... | reverse complement strand
TCGCAATAAACCTGAATCCGATTCTGTTGTAACTTTTGATGAAGGAAGTGCAAAGTCAGGCAAAATTGGTGATTATTTGGCAAACAAACGATCTAAACATATCAAAGCCTTTACCATTGTCTCTGTTAATGTAGAAGCAAATGACAACAAACTTGTCCCTTCTACCTTCTCCAATATCAGCTCTCTGTCCACTGAAGAGAGATACACCGGCTGCAAACTCGGCCTTGACTCGCATGCTGATGTTTCCTGTATAGGAAAGCATGCAAGAGTCCTTGAATTCCTTGATGGACAGTCTTACACTGTCAAACCATTCAATGATTCATATGCACCTATTAAAAATGTAAAATTAGTCAATGCGGCATTAGCTGTTGATATGATTGATGGTGTAACAGTAATTTTGCACCTCAATCAATGCCTTGATTTTCGAAGTACAATGGAGGATTGCATCCTATGTACTAATCAGGCGAGGATTAATAATGTTGTAATTGATGACATACCTTTATCTGTTCATCCCACTGGAGAAGGAACGCATTCCATCTACTTTCCAAAGGATGATATTCGCTTTCCGCTGTTGCTCAATGGACCAGTATCATATTTACCAGTTCGCTATCCGACTGACTGGGACCTAGACAACTGCCGTCACTTAGACATCACCAATTGTGAAGGTATATGGAACCCTGAAGATCTCAAAATTAATGTAACTAATAAAAATGAGAAAAGTGCATATAATGTTAGTGCAGTAATGCAATTGTCTAAACGCAATTCACTTACTCCAGAACATCTGTCACAGTTATGGCACATCAGTATCCGTGATGCACAGAGAACCATCAGAGCAACCACCCAATCCGCCATTCGATCAAATGAAGGAATACGCTCCAAGCGCCTTAAAACTATCCCTCACCAACAGTTGTATACGCAACTAGCTAACACTTACATTGGCAAATTCGCCTCTGACACCTTTTTCAGTAACGTGTTATCGCTGAGGGGGAACAAATGCGTGCAACTCTTCACCAATCGTGCAAATTATAGCAAAAGCTATCCTATGCCGGCACGATCCAGTGCTCCAAAGGCTCTCGACCGTTTTTTACACGAAGTAGGTATCCCGCCCGAATTACTCACCGATAACGCTCCGGAATTGGTACAAGGCGAATGGACCAAGCTGTGTAGGCGATACAATGTTAAGCAAAGAGCAACAGAGCCATACTCACCTTGGCAGAATCCAGCTGAACTGGAAGGGGGAATCATTAAAAGGAAGTTACGTAAGATAATGAAAATGACCCTCACTCCCATTCGATTATGGGATTATGCATGGGAATATGTATCCTCTCTACGTGCTTTAACGGCTATGCGACATTTTTACTTAGATGACGTAACGCCCACAGAAAAAGTAAAAGGATATACACCCAACATAACAGAATACATCAGTTTCTCCTGGTACGAATGGATCTGGTACTACTCACCAGAAAGTCAAATGAGAATGTATATAGGCCGATGGCTTGGTCCCGCGACTAGTCTTGGTCAAGGTATGGCATTTTACGTGCTTACTGACGAATCAAAAGTCATAGTAAGATCAACTGTCTCAACTATCACAATTGATGAGAAAAATACCGAAAGTATCAAAAGACAAATGAAAGAATTTGAAATCAAAGTTGAAAATGAAATAGGAAATTATTCGACACCTACTATTTCTAATGTGTCTGGGCAAATGATAGGTACTGATATTTATAATAACATTTTTGAAATAAAAGAATACGAAGGAGAAATCGATTTTAATGCTTATGGTTTTGGAGATTATGACGAAAAAGGGGAATATTTAAAAATTCCTACTGCAGATGAGATATATCAGTCAGAAGAGCCAGATCCTAAAGAAAATGAACATCTTGTGCTCGGCAGAAAAGTTAAATTATCTCATAATGGGGAAACCAAAATCGGCACAATCGAAAATGTTAGTCCAAGTAACAATAAAAATTATGAAATTTCATTTCAGGATGGCTCATATGCCGAATATTCAGCTAATATACTTACTCAAAGTATCACTGAATCGCTAGAGCGCAACAATAATGTTGACTTTTCCAACATTGTTGGAATTGTTGGTCACAAAAAGGATGATTCTGTCGCTATCGACAAAAAGAACGCCTGGATTGATCATAGAGGAGCTCGCAAACGAGTTGTCACCACAAAAGGTTGGAACATCGAAATCGAATTTTTAGATGGTTTAGTGAAATGGTTTCCAATGCTACAAATAAAAGAAAGCTTACCTATGGATCTTGCAGAATATGCAGTATCTCGGAATATCCATACCGAACCAGCATTTGCGTGGTGGGTTATGGGTGTGATTAAAAGAAAAAATAAGATTATCAGCATGTTAAGGGTACCAAAGAAAGTGCTAAAATATGGCATCAAAGTACCAGGCAGTGTTGATCAGGCTTACCTATATGATCAAGAGAATGGAAACGATTTATGGCATAAAGCCATTGAAAAAGAGCTTAAAAATGTCAGAATTGCGTTTCGACTCTTGGAAAAGGATGAGCACTTACCGGTAGGTTCAAAACTGATCCCCTATCACATTATTTTTGATGTCAAATCAGACCTTACTAGAAAGGCTAGACTAGTGGCAGGAGGCCATCGAAACCAGGTACCAGCTCACACAACATATTCTTCTGTAGCAGGGAGGGATAGCGTGAGGTTGGGGTTTTTGTTAGCAGGCTTAAATAATTTAAAAATACTTGCTTGTGACATTGGAAATGCTTACCTAAATGCGCCTAATCGAGAGAAGGTGCATGTTAAGGTAGGAAAGGAATTGTTCGGATCAGAAAACGAAGGTAAATATGCAGTAGTTGATAGAGCCCTATATGGACTCAAATCAGCATCTGCTGCATGGAGAAGTCATTTCTCCGATACAATCACGAAAGTATTGGGTTATTCACTTACCTATGCTGATAATGACGTATATATCAAAGCCCGAACTCGAGGCGATGGCAGTAAATATTATTCTTATCTCATCATCTATGTGGATGATGTCCTCTGTATAGACGAACATCCAGAAGCCGTGATCGATAAGATCTCAACGGTTTATAGGGTCAAGGAGGGCAGTATTGAAGAACCAAAGAGTTATTTGGGTATGAACATTAGAAAATGGGGAAGACAATCGTCAAAGGGAGACACTTTAGTACCTTGTTATGCATTAGGTGCAAACACATATGTAAAAGAAGCCCTGCGTATTGTTCGAAATTTATGTACAAAGAATAAGTTGAAATTTTTCCCAAAAACAAAATCAAATGCAGTTCCACTTACCTCAGTGTCGTATCGGCCGGAATTAGATGATTCTGAATTTTGTAATGAAGGTAAAGTAACAATATTCCAGAATCTAATTGGGATGCTACGCTGGATGTGCGAGCTTGGAAGAATCGATATCTTGTTTGAGACATCAATCCTATCCCAGTACCTTGCGAGACCTAGAGTAGGTCACTTGGCACAAGCGATCAGCATCTTCGAATACCTTACCAAATACGAAAATTATTGGATGGTTATGGATCCATCAGATTACAACATAGATTGGACACCGATCAAAGATGAACCAAGTCCAGAAGAAAGAGCAAGGATCATGCAACAGATGTACCCGGATGCAGTGGAGGAGGAGCCTCATAATAAGCCCTCTCCACTTGGAAAGGGCATTAATGTTAACGTCTTCGTGGACGCTGATCATGCTGGGAATAAAGTCACCAGACGATCCCATACAGGTATCATCATCTATTGTAACTGCGCTCCGATCTTGTGGTTCTCTAAAAGGCAAAATACTGTGGAAACATCCACGTATTCATCCGAAATTATAGCGCTTAAAATAGCCATCGAAATGGCAGAAGGACTTCGATACAAGCTAAAGATGTTCGGCGTCAAATTGAATGGACCAGCCAGAGTATTCTGTGATAACATGGCTGTGGTGTTGAATTCCTCATTTCCCGAATCAACGTTAAAGAAGAAAAATTGTTCAGTGGCCTATGGAAAAATAAGGTCAAGTATTGCAGCACAAATAGCACTTGTATACTATGAAAGTTCAGATACAAATATTTCAGATCTACTCACAAAATTGTTATCCTCCTTGCGAAGAGCTAAACTGATTAAATGCATAATGAATTGATGATGCCTCATTGATAGGAAAAATATAATATTTCAGTCAATTTCTGCGTTGCGGTCTTAGAAATCGAGGGGAATGAGAAAATATAGTGTTAATATTATTATACGAGCATCGATATTGTGTATGTGAAAATATGGGAAAAGGTGACGCACCTAACTTTAGATGGATTGTTCTTTTATGAAGTTCCGAATACTTTTTATATACATGATTTAGATTAATAAGCTCACTAATTGGTTTTATACTACTTTAGTTTCTATCTTTTGTTTTATCGCTTTGAAACAGCTTTTGCAGGTAAGACACTTGATATTCATTTACTCGGATGTGATTTTATTATTTATTATTTTTTATCAAAAAGAATTTTGGTGTCAAAAATCCTTTTTGCTTGATTCCAACAAATTTAAATATTTATTCTAGAGAGAGAGTATCGACAAACTTGTAGATGATGCTTTCTTTTGCCATACAAATATAAATTATGAAGAAGATATGAATATCATGCAAGGTCTATTCTACAAATTTGCTTTAAGAGACTTTTAAATTGCTACATTTCATCATTTTAGCGGAAGATGATCTTAGTTAGAAATCAATGTCTTGGTAGAAGGATTGCAAAATGTACCCACTAGTTGAAACGATGACCTCGCAACTTTGGTTGACTTGAAATTCTCGACCGAAGTGACTCAGGCTCAAGTTCCTCTTCGTTTTCACTGTTTATATACATTCGTTCCTTTAAGAATTCGTCATTCATACGAGCCTCTTCCTCTTCAAGAAGTTTCAACCCTATATCCTTCTCATTTATTTGCTGAGACAAATTCACTGTATTAGAAGATGGCCACTCTAGAAACTCCACGGGCTCCCAGTGGGTTGATTCTTCTTTATTGGTCCGGGTGACTGTCCGGATGTAGTTTTTTTCCTCTGTTTGCATTTTCTGTTCTTTGGAGAAGTCAGCAAGTAATTGATCTCTCTCAATCACTGCTTTTTTTTCTACCTGTTCTATGTTTTGAAATATTCTTTGACCTTCTCTTGAATTTTTCTTGACATGGAATATAGGAAAGGATTCGATTTGAGAAAGAAGAGAAAACAAAAGTATGTAGAGGAAAGACTTCATTTTGATACTGAATTAATTCGAAGGCTATTTCATGAAAAGAGAGGTTGAAAAATGGTGTTAGGAGCGTGTTCATATATGATAGACGACTAGATTCTATCATTTCGAATTTTCTTACCTCCTTGATAAATTTACTTTTGGATAGGGATCTTAATCGGAATTTATGGTCACCTTTTATTGTTGAACTTGTTGGGCAACTTTGCTTTCTCACAAGTTCTTGCAGTAGATTTGAACGTACGGATCATTAAAATCACACGAAAGGCTTTTTTATTTCAGAAAATGTCTCTGAAATAGACATAAAATCCAACCTTGCGGAAAAAGGGTACTTTTTCCATTTTCAAAGCTGTCTTTCAAATCTTCAATGTATTCATTGAAGAAGCATAGTGCAATCTTACAAGCAATTTTCTAAATAAAAGTTTGAGAATATTGAAACAGTGCAGTTTTTTCTCGATTTAAGTTTTGGTATTTTGGACTGACATTTCGTACAACATTTATGAGGAATCAATGATTAAAACATCGTTCACTCTATATCTGTATCAAATTAAGCATATCAAGATATTTTTATCAATATGTAGTCTTTCGTAAAATAAAACATTGGTTTTTACTTTACACTCTTCAAGCAGTCTTCCCCCCTTAAATTTATTTCACCATCAAACTTTGAAAAAGGAAACGAAAGTTTAACATTTTTTTGCTTAAATCTATTTTTTCTTTAAAGCAATGGTCATTTGTGAGCTATACTAATGTACTGATCTTATGTTTGCAAAGCTCTTTCTACATCAAATATTACTTCAACTATATCCAATTCTTATCAGGCATATTACTCCGTCCAGACTATAAACATTATTATGTAAATCACACTTTGGCTTAGATTTTTTACGAATTGCTTTTCTACAAAAACACATATTGTTTGAAACCCCACTTGATTTTCGAATCTTGATGTGTGTATGCAATGTTATAGGACAAGTGGATTGAGTACTAATCAGAAAGGAGCAAACAGACAGGAGTTTTTAAAATCAAAGATTTGAGCCTCGTAGCCTCCTTTCATTGCTTTCTTTTTTGCTCCCATTTATGTCTTGAATATCAATATCTGTGTAATCCTCTTCGATAGATTGTTCTTGCTCCAAAAGAAGGTCCATTTTCATTTCTTCTTCTTTGATTTTCTTTTATCAGGGTGTTTCAGTGTTGGAAAAATTAAAAGCAGGTTTAAGTGCACATGAACTTTGAAAAACAACGACCCAAACTCCAATGAAGATGAACTCACCTGTGATGTCTCCTTCGAACTAGATCCCGTTTCATTCTGAAATTCTGTTGTTTGCCTAGTTTTGGAAGAAACATTTTTTGTTTGTGAAAATGTTCTTAGGTAATCCTTCTCCTCTCGTAACATCTTTTCATCATTTAGAAAGTCCAATAATAACTGCTCGTTTTCAATTTTACCCTCTATTTGTTCGAGAGCTTCAACCATCTCAATCTCTGCCATTTTATTACTCATGTCTATCACTTCTGATGTAGCCTGCATAAGAATAATAGCAAGTAGAGCTATGGTTTTCATCTAAATATTCAAAGGTAATATCGAAGTATTAACACATATCTATGAATAAAGCAAGTATATCAATTGAGATTGATTTTGTTAATTTTGGTGGAGATGTCGATCGACACGGTTTACCTTTTGGACACTTTCAGATAGCTTAAAAATGATGTTTTGTTAAGTTAGATATCCGATTATGAGACTTTAAGACGCGTTCGGGAAAAACAGACATAAAGCATGTCATTCACAAAGTGACTATGACGTAGTTAAGACTGAGAGGAATTCTTAAAGCTCCTTTTAATTGTCAATCGTATGACGTATTTCTGCGAAATTTTTTGGTTTTGAAATCATGTTGGGGTAGTAAAATTTTTAATCATTTTCTCAAGTCTTCTTAATATGAATTTATTTTAATTTGGATGACAAAATATGTTTTTCTTAGTAAAAGATTTCTGGCGCGGATTATTTCAGTTTTCGGCGCGCTTGAAATTAGTTTTTTTGTTGGAGGTGCTGGCTATCATGGACGCATCCTCATCTTCTATGAATAATGATTGCCTTGACTCATGTTCTTGTCTAGACGACATGAGTCATTCATCTACTAATGAATCTTTGGTTGTCAATGAATCAATTGATAACCAAATGGTAGGTCATATACCTGTAAAAATGGAACCGACAGAGTCTCCATTTTTGTTAGATGCGTTTGTGTCTAAGAAAGAAAGTAGGATGGATGAATTTAGATTTTGTAATGATGTTACTAAATATAAATGTATTCAAACTACAATAAAAGAGGTAACTAAAGCTTTGAATCCCAATGATTCATGAAAAATTGGATGTGAACGAATATGCAAATCATAAATGTATTCATCATAACCTGAAGAACAACCAGAATTTACTTGTGGCTTTAGCATGGGTTGCTCCATCTGAACGACGCATCTTTACATTGTACCCGGAGACATTGTTTGTTGAAACAATGAAGGCGACCACTTCTCACCATGGGTGGTTGTGATTAAAATGGGAAAATGTTCACATTTTTGCAAGCATTTCTCCCTAATCAACGTACCTGGTCTTTCTGATGGATTTTTTTTATGTTTTGCCAACGATGTTTTCAAAAACCACCATTAGCAAAATAAAAGTGATAATATCTGATGGTGACGCTCAAGAGTACCATCAGATAGATCATGCTATCAACTTATTATGTCCCCATGTCAAAGAGGTTGGGATAGGCATGGACCTACATCCAATCACTAGTGCGATGACAAATTAAGTTTTCAAACTATTGCGTCCAACATAATAGATTGGATGTCCAGTTGGTGCTCTTTGTCTGTTGAAACAGAAGAAGAGTTCAATATATCAAAACAACATTTCATACAATATGTATGTTCTAAAGATGTTATTGATAAGAAACTAGACATAACTTATTCTACAATAGTTTAAAACTTTGTTAGATTGAATGTTGAGCCTATTTTGCATAATTTGGTTTTCTACAAAAGAAAACAAATTAGACATTTTGATTATTACAGCAATGTAAAACTTGAGAGTACATTCTGTGGTATTAAGCATGGATGTACACCAGTGACGCCAACGACAGCGTTAGATAATAGTGTTACACTATTATATAACATGGCTGAGCGAAAAAAGGATCTGTCAAGTTGAGTTCATCTTATCATTTACTCAGTAAGAAGACATGGATTACTTTATCATGTGGTGATGAAGTGAATATTTGCTGTGAGTGAATTCTCACAACTGAATGGTTATTTCATTCTAAATATGATGTTTTTAGAACATCACACACAGAATGGGTAGTCTTGCAAACTGGCCAATCTGTGTCACAAACGAATTGTGTGATACCTCTATTCAAGAGGATTCGAAAAGTAAGTGTGAACGAAAATACCACTTTATTTTGTTCATGTAATATGTTCGAAAGGTTTGGTATACCTTGTCGACACATATTTGCGGTTTTCAATTCGTTTCCAATGTATGAAGAACCAAATAAATATGATGTATCTGTATTATGCTCATTACTGTCATAGTAACAGTAGCGATATATTGTTGAAGAAGATGAGTAATTTATTACCTCATCTTCACAAGAGAATGAAATCTTAGGACCATCATGTCCTAAGATATTATACAAAGAAGTACCCATAACAACAATATTACCTGATGATTTCGTTCATGCAGGTCATGTTGTTTGTCTAAATTACTGTATTGATAGTAACAGTAATGATATATATTCGAAGAAGATGGTTAATTTATTATCCCATCTTCAAGAGAATAACATCTTAGGACCATCATGTCCTAAGACGTTATACGAAGAATTACCCATAACAACAATATTACCTGATGATTTTGTTCACGCAGGTCTTGTTGTTTGTTAAAATAATCAATACAGTACATAAGCATATTCCTTCTGGGTATGGGGCTTCAATGTCCCTTACCCAAGATGATGAAGAAGAGGTCGTAGAAGATCGAATATTGTCTATGTCAGAAGATTTTGTTTCTTCTACAATCTCTAAATCAACACGCAATGCTTATGGTGGACTAATTCCTATATTTAAGGACTTATTTCAACATCTAGATAATAATCATGAGTCACCCATCAATAAAGTTAAAACTATATTGGTAAATGAATTAAATACCATGAGACGCTTAAAATGTGAAGCCACGAAAGTGCCTAAAGGCAGATTCATGTCTTCACACACAAACTTTGTGAAAAAGCGAAAGACTCAAGGCACTGATTATTATAAAAAGTAATTAGTGACATGTATTTGATAAACATTCACAACGAAGGATCTTTTTTACAGTTGCAAACAATGATCCTTCCCTGTAAACAAAATACACACACACACACACACACACAAATTATTTAAAAATTTCTGATAATTTCTTTATGTTTTCTTACTTTGGAATGTGGTGCATTTATCACCACAGCCAGAGCAAAATAAAACCTTATTCTTGATGGAATGATAATCCATCAAGAATTTACGATCAAGATCTTGTTTCCATAGACACCATTTTTTTATCAAAGAAAAATGGTGTTTATGGATAATTACATCTAACACGTCTTGTTTTTGTGGATCATAATATCCACAAAAACGAAGTATTAATGCCTTTAGAACGTCTTTGCGAATAAACATGCTTGTATCGCGGTGATGTTACATGATCAGTGGAGTGGTCTTTGAACCATTCCACATCTGCAATAGGTTTTCCTCTAAGTTGAGAGGAAAACATTAGCTGCATACAATTTGTGGTCCTCAAGGACATTTTTTTTGTTAACAAATGTTTTTGCAGTACTCCATGATACAATATGAGATGAAGTCATTGTGCAGCTTCTCAAAATAGTATCATCTGCAACAAGCTGTTTTGTTCTTTTCTTCGGAAAATAACAAAACAGCTCGTGTTGTCTGTTTATGATTTCTTCACAAGTTTTCTGCTTCCACGGAACTTGCGAACTTCATGATGAAGAAGAAGTTATTTCTTCATCTTGATTATGTATTGAGAAAGAGACTTTGTGTCTTTTTCTTAATTGTTTATGATCATTGGCGTCGTTCGTTGTTGGTGCTGACATGATCAAAATAATAATAATAAACATAGTATAACAACGTATATTTATTTTCCTACTAACGATTACACATGTTTTTTTAAATTATAACTTATTTTTGTTTCATCCATTATTCGTTTTGTATTTAATGTAATTTAAATGAAAAAATTGTTTGAGAAAAATTACAAGACAAAACAAAAACACACATAAATATAAATACATAATGAGATAACTATTAAAATGGTAGTTGATTTATAATGTATTCAATATGTAGATTAAATTCATGTATTAGAGCAAAACAATTAATTGGACTTCTTCGCGCCATCAACCAAGTTGTCCAATTCTTGCATCATATTACTCATCTCTTCTTCTCCTTTTTCATACTTAATCTCTGCTTCAACCTTCCCTTCTTCATCTTCTTTGACCTCTGCTTCATACTTCCCTTCTTCTTTCGTATCTTTTCTCTCATGAATAGTACCAACGGATTGGATACCGTGTCCTTCACTATCGAATCCGTTGGAGTCATCACTCCTCTCCTTCATGATAGTATCATGTCGAAGAAGGTGATTATAGGCCTGTTCTGAAATGTGATGCAACATTCCAGGCCTATTTTTACCCAACAGAAGTACATTCTTAATGTATATCAGGGCAGCACAATGCTGATAGCAACCTTTAAGGTATGCTTCCTCTACAAGATGAGTGGGAAGGTTATTCTCAGTCATACATGCGGTTTTATTGCATTTTAGTACCTTTCTGTTGAAACATTTGTCTTCAGCTTCAGGGCGTAGTCCTATTGCTGTAAGGGCCAAACTGTTCAAAGGACAGTACACACATTCGGGTTGGTGTGTACCATCTCTTTCTGCTTGAATCTGGAATTCTTTGAGCTTGTTGTGATCACGCAATATATTCTCAAGGAAACCAAGGGCAAATCCGTTGTGCTTATGAATCCCATGGATTATGTTAATCCCTTCCTGGGGGTTTCCATCCAGTGCTGCAGGAGTAATCTGTTCTCCTGCCACACTAACATGAATCCTGTTTTTACAAACAAGGTTCATATGTCGAGAACAATCATCTATTACTCGAATGGCTTGATGTGGTAAAACATCAAGTCAAATGCAGCATGTAGATGAACACATTCATATGTATAGATAAAACGAGACAGATACTTGTCTGTCACGTTTTTCAATTCATTCATTCCATCAAAGGCACAACCATTGGGGGGCATTGTGTACTCTCTGGTGTAGCTCTATTTGTCACACCTACCATAGGTACTTGTGAAGTGAACTTCACAATACTTTGTAGTTGAGGATGAATTAAATAATCCTGATCTATAGGGTTGAATACAAAAGTTGAACACTTTTCGATTTCAACACCCTTGTGTAGACAAAAAAAGAAGTTGCAAACATGTTGGAATAAATCCATATCTTTGCGTTGTTTAACCTCCATGAATGCATGGTATGGAAAACAAGTCTTTAAGAACTTGACTTTCAATGATTCCTTATGAGGCGGATTGGCTGTGAGGGACTCAGGCCAATTCTTATCATAGTAATTTCTACAGAAAGAAATGGTCTATTCAGACCATTTCTTCCAGTTCTTTCAAAAATCAGGATCTTCTTCTATGTAGACAATATTGTTACATAGAATGAAATCCATTCTTGCTCGTTGCATCTCTGGATTCATAGGTTTACGGCCTTTATATTTTGTAAACGAGGGTTCCTGCTCTCAATTCAGGGAGTTATTCGAGAGTCTATCCCCTAACTTTACCTAGAAAAAAACTTGATATAGGTATATGATTTTATGATGCGCTGTCAGGGCCCTGAAATTTAGAGGACCTGCACTACTACGTCCATACGCTATTTATAGGTACACGCTCTACACTACTACTCTGTTACTTCAGAAAATGAGAGCATTCACGTCTGTATAAATTACTGATCATGAGCAACATTTTTAAAATCATGTTTAATATATCCAAGCCTTTCAACAAAGACACCAGTGTTTTTCAAATGTTGTCTGCCTCTTTGTGCCTACGCTACATATTGATTATAAACAAATACTTCATCATTGCCGTACAGAAGTGCCAGTGGTTTAGTGGTAAAATCCAACGTTGCCATCGTTGGGCCCCGGGTTCGATTCCCGGCTGGCGCAATATTTTTGGCTTTTTCATACCTAAACCACTATGACGTATTGTAATTTCACATAAGTTTCCTTTACCTTCACTGTGGAACTGAAATTGTGATTCTTTTCTAGTATTACGGTATACTCCTGCTGGTAAGTTTCGAAGTTGTTTTTTGAACTAGTTTTCCGTGAAGTAAGATATGGCAAAATATTGGAATGTTTCTCTTGCAGCTTTCAGAACTGATAGCAGCAGGCATTTAAGACAAGTTGAATAGTGTTTTTTTTAATGCATTCTGTTTTTTTGTTTCGTAATGCATGAGTTTGTTTCTCTTGGCATGGGCATGATCAATGACTGTTATCAAATGCACGAGCCTGTTCCTGTCTTCGAATTTTGTGGATAATTTTTTTGAAGCCACGTCATTTAAAAAATAATGTTGGACATTTTTTTCACACGAATCATTCTTTAACTTATATTCGTGGAGGCAACCATCACATGAAGTTTCAATTTAACAGTAGGGCTACATAAATTGTATTTGAAATTGGCAATGACATCACCAAGAATTGTTATGGACACGTCATCAAAATTTGCACACGGAAATATTGTGTCGTTTTGGCATCAAACTACAGGGTTTGAAGAATGTGTCAAGAAAAAAGAACATAAATTTCAATTCTAAACAATCAGCATGTATTCACTTTGCTCTTCTTTAATCTTGTCTTTACTTTCCAGCGCTACAGTATCTTCAGCGTTCATTGCTCAAACAAATGATCGAAATGGTCTTCATAATCCCGTGAGAAGATGGTGTGCTGATAATCACATGAAACAAAGTCATAGAACATCAGTTTCTTTGAAGGGGATGAATATGGATGATGGTGACTTTGATGTCGAATCAGCCCGCAGAAGACTTGAAAATATGGTAGGAGGAGGAGATTACAATTCGCGCTCAAAGACCTCATCGAAAAACCGTAGTTCAGACTATCCACCTTTAACAACCACTCTATTGCACATACAGTCACCCCCTAAGCAAACAGAAGAAGAACGCAATCATCTAGCCAAAGAAATCGAGCTGTTATCTGGACTTTATCAGTGCGATGATGAAAGTGTTCTGACTGAATTATGGACTCATTGGTTTGCTGAGAGAGGGCCTGGTCCTGCAGCGGATTTGTTGCAGGCCGAACAACTTGCGAACATGGGGGATGATCGAATTTACCAAAAGGAAGCTGAGCGTATGTTTCGCAAATTGATTGCAGAGCATGGTATATACTGGGCTGAACCTATCAATCGTCTTGCTACCTTATTGTATAGACAAGGTCGATATGAAGAAAGTAAGGCCTGCTGTGAATTGGTTCTTGCGGTAAAGCCATGGCATTTTGGTGCGCTATCAGGGATTGTAATGGTTTGTGCAGGTATGAATGATTCTGTAAACGCAAAAATTTGGGCGGATAGAAGATTACCACCCCTTCAACCCGATGAAAGAGGGAAGTTGAATCCTAATGCGAATGAAAGAAGGAAGAATTGGATTAAAAGAGCCGTGCAAGATGCTACCAGCTTTCTCTTTCGTCCACAGGTAGAAATGATGGAGTTTGATGAAGACGAGTTAAGAGATGGTATATGCAGTGACGAACTTGATGATTCATGGCAATGATATGCCTTACTTACAAACGAGACTGGGAATTTTTAATTTTCAGTAATGCCTTCGCATTGATATGAAAATATCTTCACCATTTAGTAATACCCAGTAAGATAATTTTTATTAATTCTAGAATGATGATTTTAGAGTAAAGTTATCGTGGATTCAAATGATGATTCAAATTAAAAAATGATTAATACATCCATGTATATTTGTGTTTGGAATAATCGCTCTAGAAATAAGTACCAGGTTCATCTTTGTTTTGTTTATGTGAATGTATATTTGTCCAGTAGAGTTCTTTCTTTCCACAAATATGAAGAAAAAAGTAAGAAATAAAGTCCAACAGAATTTTGACCTACTACTTATATAATTTGAGGGATACAATTATTTTTTTTCACATTACACCACCGTATCATTATACTGAACCTAAGCAGATTAGGTGAAAAAAATTGATCGCGTCGCATCAACACTTATCAAGATCTAAAACAAAGGCGCACGTTTGCTGTTCGATAAAAGACTTGCTGGCACTTCCTTACGTTCCACAATTATGATCTTTACTATGAAAGCTAATCTTTTCTCCTCTTCCTTGAAACTATTTTGTTTCATGTCTTACTCTCTCCTGTTTGCAACACTTTTTCCCACCTTCATAACTACAAATTCCATTTTTGTGAAAGCCAACAGCATTGGAAACAGAGACAATCGCTATTCCTTTTCGCTTACAACATTTTCTCCAAATGGTCAACTTCAACAAGTTGAATATGCCACACTTGCCGCAGCAACTTTAGGAGATACACCGATATTAGCGACTATTATAAATACTCCAGTGCAAGCGAGAATCTTATTTTGCTCCCGGCAAACTTTACCTTCTCCATTAATAAAAGATGATGGAACACCTAGATTTATATCTATTTGTCCTGGTATAGCAATGACTCATTCTGGACTGAGTGCCGATGGGCGTGTATTGCTGGCAGCAGCACAGAGATTAGCAATTGAGCATGAATATACCTATGATGAGGACATTCCTATTTCTATTTTTTTGGAGGAATTATCATTATTATTTCAGAAGTATACTATGAAACCAGGCTCAAGACCTTTTGGATGTTCTTTAATCATTGGTGATTGTACCTGCAGCAGTGGTGTCCCAGCTTTATATCGAATGGGACCATCCGGGGTAGTTGAGCGTTTTGATGTTGACCCAACTGGATCTCTTGTAGGAGTAGCCATGATCTTAGGAGTAGGGAAGGAAGAAAAATCAGTTCGATCATTTTTAGCGGACCGTAATTTGTGGAAAGGCGAAATAGATGAAGACAAAGCTATAAACATTATGATGGATTCAATATTGAAACATCATGAAAAAGATGAAAACAAGTCACCGCAATCAGCAGAGGAAAAACCCAAACTAGCACACTCATTTATCACTGCATCCATGGGCGCACAAGAAAATCTTAAAGTTAATTTTAGAAGGAAGTTTGATTGATTTTCTAGTATCAACAAAGTTTATGTTGTTTATTCCATACTGTCTCTCGTCATTTGCAAGTACAATTCAATACATCAAAAATGAAATTCAGCAATAAAGAAGCAAATTTTTATGCTGAAGAAACCAAAATAAGATAAAGAATAACAAAAATGTGATGATTCAAATCTACTATGGCGATTTTATTTTAATAGGTACTTAAGTCTAGAATTCATGTGTGTTAAGTTCATTTATCACTTTCATCGACTCGTAACAAACTTTTACATGAATTGTCGCTTGGTAAAATGCTTTAGGGAAACCCGTTACATTAATTCTTTATGAGTGTATACCTTTTTGGGATTATCTCCACCAAATTCCCCTACATAATTCACGCCTTTTGACCTCAGCTGCCACTTTGTCGTGAGTAGACCTTCCACTCCAACAGGACCACGAGCATGGATTCTTCCAGTAGAAATACCAACCTCTGGATTATGATAAAAACAACAATTTGTTCAGCAGGCAAAAAAATGCCGAAAGAGAAAGTAGTAATGATAATAAATCAAGAACTTACCGGCTCCAAGTCCAAACCTATAACCATCTGCGAACCTTGTAGAAGCATTGACGAAGACACATGCTGCATCTACTTTCCTTAAAAACTCCTCTGCAAGTGGGTTTCCCTCGGAGCAAATTATTGATTCAGTATGTCCACTTCCATACTTATGGATCCAATCAATTGCTTCATCCATACTATCCACAACCTCAACCATGCATGTTAAGTCTCCATACTCACATTTCATTTCCTTTGCTGGCAAATCGCACAATCCGCTGCTCATCGCCCGGGGTCCTCCCAGACATTTCACTCCAGCAGATCGTAATTTCATCATAGCAGTCATAGCCACACCGTTGTTCAAAGTATCAATATGAAGCAACATAGTTTCCATAGCATTACAAGCAGAAGGATAATCAGTTTTTGCATCCACAACTATTTTGCTGGTTGCTTCCCTAGATGCACTAGAATCAACGTAAACGTGACAAACACCATCTGCATGGCCTAACACTGGAATTTTAGTGTTTGCTTTAATGTAGGAAACAAGTGAATTTCCTCCTCTAGGGATCACTAAGTCAATCACATCGTCAAGGCTTAGAAGGTCTTTGACCTAATTAGTTGGATTGTAAGCATTGTATCAAGATGAGAATAAAATTCGTGCAAGAACAAAAGCATAAAACGAATCATTTACGACATACCTGTCCACGAGTTGTGACCAGACCTATGATACATTTTTTTATCCTTCCACCGCTTCCTTCCTCAATCGCATCCCCAATCACTTTATGCAGCGCGACATTAGAGTGAGCAGCCTCTTTTCCTCCTTTCAAAAGTAATCCATTGCCACTTGCCAAAGCTAATGCTGAAATTTGTGGCAAAGAGTCTGGACGGCTTTCAAAAATAATCATAAGTACTCCAATGGGAACTGTGACTAAACTTAATTCCAAGCCATCTGCTAATTCTCGTTTTTTTTCAACTACATGCAATGGATCTGGTTGACTCGCAATCTGACGAATACCATTTGCAAGTGTTTTCAACTTTTCAGGAGTTAATTTCAAGCGACGAACTAAAGGTAGGGCTGTGTTGGTTTCCTCTGCTATTTTAAGGTCAAGTTTGTTAGCTTCGAGTAATTTAGCTTCATGAGTTAGGAGTGCATCTGCTACACGGTTCAAAATACTTTGTCGGTCTTCATAAGATAGTGAAAGAAGTTTACGAGCTTCCGATCTGGCTGCGTTTGCCATGTCTTTTGCTTCTTGGGAAATATTTTCGACAGAACTCTACCCATACGCCGAATTTTTATTTTTGTTGCAAGAGATAGTTTAGTTTGCAAGTATCTAGTCTGCCCTCAAATACTAGTCATAATATGTCAATAACTTACCTCTTCCTTCTCCATTTCTGTCAGAGCTAAGCGCTCTAAGTCCGAGCCTGGTGTAACAAATAGAGTACCTTTCGTGCACTTTGGAGAAATGGGCGTGTAATCAGGAGATAGGACTGAACGGATAGAATTCAGATCAGCCCCTAAGGCAATAACACATGCACCACAAGTTGAGCCTGGTTGTACAGCCATTTTGGCTGCGTCAATCTTAGCAGCCATACCACCTCGTCCTTTATGAAAAAGAGTTACATGGTGTGTCATTCATCGAGAAAGTATGGAATTGTGAGTACATAATACCACATCAGCATTTCATTTCTGGAGTCTAGACACTTGCAGTATACAATTTTGTTTCAAGCACGAATCGTATAGACTTAATGCAATGGGAAAGTAAAAACATACCTTGATCGCTTTTTTCTCCAATTTGAACTTCCATACCAGGAGGATAGAATTGTAACAATTGACTTCCACTTTCGGATGGGGGACGATCGAAAACACCCTCAACATCAGTTAATAAGACACATACTTCAGCATCAAAGCTTCTTGCGCACAATGCAGCTAAAGAATCGTTATCGCTAAAAACGTCATCAGAGGTGTATCCTGTGTTCCCAGAAACAGCATCATTTTCGTTGATAATGGGCACAATTCCCAAAGAAAGCAAACGCCCAACAACATATTTAAGATTATTCAGGCGATTCTCATCTTGAAAATCGGCTTGTGTGAGAAGGAGCTGAGAAGCAGCTAAATCACATTGGTTGAAAAGAGAGGAATAGAGATTCATCATTTCAAACTATGAAATGATTCATATATATATGTTATCATTTAGTTCAAATCCAATATTGTTTCACACAATAGTTTAGTGCATGTCAAAATTATATAGTTTGAGTACTAGCATTCTTACCTGTCCCGCAGCAGCACAGGCTGAATCATAAATTTTCTTCTTTGCACCGTTTTTAGTGTTAGGTGCTTCCTCTTTGTTCACAAAACTTGCAAAACTTACGGAACGATGCATATGATGATCATCTGAGACAACCTTTTGCTCTTCTTGCTCATTTTGCAGTTCTAGAAAAGACATGTTCAATCGATTTTGGGTCCTCAACATTTTCTTTCCCATCCCAACTGCACCACTGGAGACAAAAATAACTTCTATATCTGATCGCATTAATTCCGAAATTTGTTCTACGATGGCACCAAGTCGTGTCAGTGAGGGACGTCCATCTTTATTGGCCACAATGGAAGTCCCAGCCTTGATAAGGACTCTACGAGCTGATCGAAGAGCCGTTCGACTTGAAGGCTCTACTGTTTTAGTTGTCATCTTAATGTACTCTTCTTTCAATATTTTTGTGTTGGGTTCACGGAATTTTTTCACAAACACGTCACCAATAAACTTTTACTTAGAGTTTATGGATAAAAATGTGACAAGTGGAGATACATAGGTTTGGTATGGTTGAAGGTCACAAATTTCTTTCACATGACATTTTCCACACATTCATGAAAGAATTATGGTTGCACATATGATGAATGAAATTTGACATACGGATCCAATTACATATTTTTGAAACCTATAAAAAGGTGACTTGACTTGTTGATGTCTCTTTGTGTCTATATTCATGCTGAATATTAATATGCGGAAACAAGTATCCACTACTTTGAATGAAAATGATTCATTTCAAATAGCAAGACTCTTGATACCTTCTTATCAAATATGTAACATCATTGAATATATCTTTATTTGCCTTCAGAATTGCACTTTTGTAAGTTTCGATTACTACTTGGTTTGTCACTACATTGTGATGAATTTATTTTGAAAAAGAAATCAGCTGCGAAGATTTTCAGTGAAATAAGATCATTCATACATGGAAACAAAATAAATGCACAAATTGATTCAAAACATAAAAGAGTTCTAAAAAGGACCAACAAAGAGATGATCTTCCAATAAAAACAGACCTATTATACACTGTGGTATTTTTTGCATTCCAACTTCCTCCAGTAACTATTTGCTAACGATTTTTTGGATTGATTTAGTGTTAGGGCCCTACACTCAGCACATTACTTCTCATCATCCGCAAAATTGAAAACATCATTCAAAACTTCTCGAGTATGTAGATCAGATATAAATGACGTCAAAATTACGTGAAGAAATGATAATAATTTGAGATATATTCTTCAAAATATGTGGTGAAAACATTCCATGAAAAATTTAATTAGAGGGGTAACCACAGTTTACCTTTTAGTAAATCAGTAATCAGTAACTAACAACTATACAGAATTGTTTGGCTCCGAGAATACATCGTACATACGGATACATCTTGAACGTACCAATAGCGTCGTGCATCTATTCTCTTCACCAAGGCAACTCAAGCTCCTATCCTACTCAAGACTTGTCTTGCATCTAGCGTTTCCATCGCATCCTTCTCACCAACTTTTTCGTTTTACCCTCCCAATAAAGAATAACTCAAGATGTAAGTGATGGAGTTTGTATTGGTGTGATAGTGTTAGCATTCTCGCATGGTTCTTGATCATACCCTGCCTTTACCAGAATGCTATTGTACATGTTCATGAATTTCTGAATTTCAGGCATGTGAAACCATTTTCTAACACAGCTTTCTATCATTCTATCTGCCACATCGCTGCATCATTCTATTTTACTAAACCTAAATATGTGCTTACAACACAACGAAACTCTTCTGCAAACCATCAAATTACCTCCTTATCAATCGTATCCATCACATCCACCTAATCCACCTTATCCATCACAGGGTTCGCGGACCTAAGAAACATTTGAAGCGTCTCAATGCCCCACGCCACTGGAATCTCGGCAAAATGGTGGGTGTTTGGGCCCCTAAACCCTCTGCCGGTCCCCACAAACAACGTGAATGCCTTCCCATCTGTATTATCCTTCGTGAACGTCTTAAGTATGCTCTCACCAACAAGGAGTGTATGCAAATCTGTATGGAACGTTGTGTAAAGGTTGACGGAAAGGTTCGTACCGACCATAACTTCCCCGTTGGATTCATGGATGTTGTAGAACTTGAGAAGTGCAATGATCGTTTCCGTCTCATGTATGATACCAAGGGACGTTTTGTTTTGCACAGGTTGCAAAACCGTGAAGAGGCTGGATACAAGCTCTGTCGTGTGAATAAGGTATACATCGGAGCCAACAAAGTACCTGTAGCTGTTACCCATGACGGAAGGACTATCCGTTACCCCGACCCTGATGCTAAGGTTAATGATACTGTTAAGGTAGATATTGCTACCGGAAAAATGTCTGATATTCTCAAGTTCGAACAAGGTGCCATGGTTATGCTTACCAAGGGACGTAATGCTGGACGTATTGGTCAATTGATGCACATTGAAAGGCATGATGGTTCTTTCTCCATTGTTACTGTAAAGGATACCAAGGGGGCCGTTTTCAGTACCAGGTTGAGTAATGCTTTTGTCATTGGAAGTGGAAATCACCCACAAGTTACACTACCAAAGGGACGTGGTATTAAGAAGTCAATTCTCCAAGAACGTGCCGAAGCTGAGGCACGTGGAGAACTTTAATTCTTATATTGGTGGATGTGATTTTATTCAGAATAGTATTTCTATATAGTTTAGGCGCAACTGCCATTAAATTAAAAAAAATTGTCTAGTAGTTACTTTTAGAGTCAACACTGCGTTTTTCATTTTTTATGCAAGGGTGGAAAATGAGTTATTCTTTGAAACAAGATTGCATCCGAAGGATGATTGCATGTAACTAGATCCAAACTGGGACTCACGTACAATGCGCTATTTCTCAAAATCCTTTCATTGTGAAGACCAAACCTTAGAAAGTATAAAAAAAGGGCAATCAGAATCTTATCAGCCTTTATCAAATTGATGAACTTTCAAAAAATAATTTGTCAAAGAGATTTCTTCACAAATATGGAAGAGAATTCTTGTTTTTTTTAATTGAAGTCCAAATTTTCAAAGATGTTGCGTAATGAAATTGATTGTTTCCTTCTTATTCTTCCATGATTATGGAAGTTTGGTATTTTTCACCATCCGTCATCTTGGATAATGGTAAGAATTTGTGGAGCAAAACATTCACTGCCAGCAGTATGACGATCTTCTTTGAATGGTTCAATTCATAATCAAGCATATCTTAATATATTTCATTAAAAAAAAAGATGAGTTTTTCATATCAGCAGTTCTTTTCATTAGATCGCCATGATTCAAAATCGACTCCTTTTGACATCATTAATTGTAAAATATAAGTTGTTAAATATCGTATCCAATAGACCTATCTAAAATATATCCACGTTAACAAATCAATCTTCTCTAAAATACCATTTACAATACAAAACTTGGATTCACAACAAAAATAGAAATACTTAAGCTAAAAACCTCGAAATCCGGAATTACGTTGTTGGAACTTTTAAATTTTTTGGTATGGACAGGGACCCTCCCCTCGCCCATAACCGGTTTGTGTTCGGTCAAATTAATACAGAGAAAGGCGGACCATGCAACTAGTACACTGATTATGGTAATTAGTGTGAGTGACACTATTTGTGGATGAATATTTTAAACGGAAATATTACTATTAGTGTCAATCACACTAATTCCGGATACACACTAATTTAGATATAAAACAAGGATATTTTCCAATAGGTTAGTTAGTTAGTTAGTTAGTTAGTTCTGATATGTTTTTAGTGTGTGCCACGGCATTAGACTGGGCTAGGGCCCGCGGTTTCACTGACAATTTTTTATCTGATATGCGACAGTCGTTCAAGGTACTTTACCGTATAAATACAGTGTTTCCGCGATAGTTACCATCATCTTCAAAAAATGTATTGCCACGCCTTAGAGACGCTCTTCAACATAAAAAAAATTACTATCCCGCCTGGAATCGAAACTCTGCTAATCTATTATATTTAATCCAATTTCGACCAACCTAAATCCGAACCCAATCCCATCTATATCCATTCAATCCAAATATCTTAATAATCTTGATACGTTGTTGTGTATGATGTGTTTATACTGATTTAGATGCCTTCGTACGGTGACGGACCGCAAATATTCAGTTTTACTCTCTATTTCCGTATATTAAAGTTCAAAGATAAAATAAATAACAATAAACGTGTGACATCGTGTCATGTGCAGTAGCACGAGCACTAGCACAACTAATAATTTTCCATAGACAGCAGGTTGAGATAGGTAACTCATCGATAAAAAACAAAAGTCCAAAAAGAAGTTCAAAAGAAAAAGAAAAATCCGAAAAAAGAAAAAAGTCCAAAAAGAGAAAATGTCCAAAAATCCAAAAATCAAAAAGAAGAAAAAAAAAAAGGTGGAGGGAGAGAAAACCATTCGTCCTGGTGAAAAACTCTCATCGTATCCTGCTCGTATTGTAGCGTTTATTCAAATCCTACACCGCGTGTATTCCCATAGATACCCTTCTATTTGATCGTGATTGTCTCTGTGCTGTCCCGATGATACGTAATCGCCTGATAAATAATGCATCTATAACTGTCGAAATTCTTATCCTCTCCTCATTATGAAAATACTATATCATCCTCTCTTTCTCTATAATGTTCTTAATGAAGCAAATAAAGGAAAAAACCTGTTCGTCCCAGGAAAACCTTATATGAATATATAAAAAGAGAATATCGCCTCTTCCATATAACCGTCAC
>Ga0209092_10001452_pt1 | contig 23088 bp, 19 predicted proteins | sample FraStrMetagenome_FD_187446 | JGI IMG/M metagenome (GOLD analysis project Ga0209092, IMG submission 187446) | Marine eukaryotic phytoplankton communities from Arctic Ocean - Fram Strait ARC3M Metagenome (SPAdes) (version 2) | ecosystem: Environmental > Aquatic > Marine > Oceanic | place: Fram... | reverse complement strand
ATTCGTATTGGATGTTTGGAATATCAGGATTGAAAGGATTAGAAGAAATGCTTTTGCCATGTTTAGAAGCTTGCTCCTCTGCTTGTGCGCAAAAGTAATGGAGAATGAGTCTGGTGTGCTTTGTCAATTATTATTAATAAAGAGATATTAGGTATATGAAAATTATAAGTGCTATTTATTTAGGAGAAGGAATAGGAATATGGCTCTTGAACTAGAGATGACTATTTAGGTTTATTGCACTGAGTGTGGAAATAATTATTACGTCACATAATGGAAATGATTCCTAAATATTATTTTCAGAACTCGAATTATTATTATTATTGATTTTATTATTTATAATCCCATGTTCTTATTAAGAAGAAGTGCCACTGCTGTTTGTTTGAAGAATAGCAATGATCAACGATGATAATGATCATCACCAAACACCACTGATTCATTCCAAATCGGGGTCTACATCAATATCGGTGCCACCCCTTCACGTGTTCCAGCATTTGCAAATAAAAGGCGAAGATGATTCGACAGGATGCAATAGTATGGAAGATCAACATGATCAATCTTATTCAAATCATAGCTCACAACAAAGCTTTCATCCCTATGAAAACAATGTTGACAACACTGATGATCCAAATACAACTTTCATTTCCAATACAATCTCAAGGAATGATGGTGCATCATCCCTTGCAAGCAGTATCATCAATCTGTTAAATACAGTAGCTGGAGCTGGTATGTTGGGATTACCTGCGGCTTATGCTGGAAGTGGATATATTGGTGGAACAATAATGATGTTCCTTGCCGCTTATTTTTCAGCCAACGGCCTACAGTTGCTATCTTTTTCCGCAGATACGGCAAGAGAGAAATTCATCGGGTCTCATCAACCTGATTCATCGCATTCTACAAACTCTCAAAGTGCAACTGAGGGAGCTAATCCAACCTACAAAGCTAGTTTTTATAGTGTGGCTCAAGCTGCATTACCAGAATTTACAATTTTGATTGATTTTGCAGTGGCTATCAAATGTTTTGGTGTAGCTACTGGATACTTTATCACTGTAGCTGACTGTATGGTACAAGTCTTCGTCTTTTTTCTTTCTCCAGAGAAAGACTCGTCTTCTTCCATATCCAAACTATTTATATCCCGGCAATTTTGGGTCATTACAGCCCTCCTTCTTGTCTTGCCAATAAGTTTTTTTAAAACATTGGATTCCCTTAAATTCACCAGTTTGTTTAGCTTAATCCTCATTTATAGTTTGGCAATTGGGATAGTATTTTATGCCCAGGGAATATTGGACCCATGTCCAATCACAGAAAATGGATATCCTCCAGAGGTCCCTCTAGATCAACTTTCTATGTATGATCACTTATCGAATACGACATCCACCAATCCAGCAACCTGTCATGGGAGTACCGAATACTTTTCAACACCAACTGACACACTCTCCAATCTACCCATTTTTGTATTTTCCTTCACATGTCACCAAAATATTTTCTCCATTTACAATGAATTATCAAATAGAACCCAATCTCGACTGAAAAAGGTTATCTCCACGTCCATCCTCTCCGCCTTATTCCTGTATTCTATTGTAGCGATGGAAGGTTATAAAACCTTTGGTAATCACGTCAAAGGAGACATTTTATTGAATTATCCACAGACAATGGAAGTGACACTGATGAGGATTGGTATTGCCATAATGGTGATTCTATCGTATCCACTACAACTTGATCCTAGTCGAAGATGCATTTTATCTCTGATACACGAAATAAATAATATTCTAGAAAATCGAAGACAACAGAAACGAATGTTCATGGAAAATCGAAGTGATAAAGAAATGGTCTCTGTTCAAATGGATCGATCATCCTGTTTTACAGATTCTTTTTCTATGGACATACTCAGTCATGCTGACAGTGAGATGCATTCGAGATCTTCCAGTATTACAGGTCCGAACGATGAGGTTTCAGAGCAAGATGCTAATAATGTTAAGGTCGATCATCCGATGGAAGAAATGCAATTACTTACAACAGAGGAAAACCCATTTTCCCCGAACGTCGTAAATAATATACAAACAAATGACAATCATCTTTTCTACGTTGTCACTTGTTTCTTTCTTTTGGGAAGTTTCTTCATAGCCATGTTGGTGTCAAATTTAGGTCTGATATTAGCTATTGTTGGAGCCACAGGATCTACAATGGTAAGCTATATTTTACCTGGCGCTATTTATCTTCAATTGCACCCAGAGCAAAGTATTTGGAATCAGAAATGGAAACGATTGGCTTACATACAGCTTGTATTGGGGTTTGCGATTGTTCCCACAGCTTTATACTTTGTCCTTTGGGATGGAGCATCTGCTTAAAAAGTTGCCGTTTTTTTTTCATAGTTTGTGACAAATGTGTACTGTATCATAAAATGCAACCCACATCACAATAAGGCTTATCATTGTTATCACAATGTGCAGGATGAATATTCATAATCAAAACATACAATCGATATTTATGAATCTAAAATATTGAATTATCAAACTTTCAATCATCTTAAAATTTGGTATAGTAGTCTAGTAGTATGGTACCACATTTTTGAAACTTGATGATTATAACGAATGTATTGTCTCCTATTTCTAGAGAATGCATCGAAGTAAAAAAATAAAGTTCCTCTCTAGGATTCAATAATGACATCTAACAGCAGATAGTTAGTTGCAAAGACAGGATGAGAATCCGTCAATCAAGTAAGAAAATGATAATTCAATGGAACTAAATTCGTGTGATCGAATTGTGTTTGTTATACGAAGAAAAGGAGGAATGGATGGATTGTAATTTTTCATTCCCGCCAATCGCTAGAAATTTCTGAAAGCGTGACTACAACGCGTGTAGAACTTGTAGTGCGGGATACACAATTTTGAGGGAAAAAGGAGGGAATGTACGAGTTAAATTCTAGCAAGATCAAATTGCAACGTAAACTTTGTGTAGGATATATCCAACGGTCTTTAAATGTTTTCTATTCAAATTGTCGAAGAAAATAGTCAGTACTGTCTTCTACACGTTGAATCCATCTATTTGTGTTTGTTTCTTATATTTTATTGAATCGGAACATAAAAAGTTCACCATATATCATTTATGTAATAAATATCGGTTGGCTCTTTGTATTTTTCATTTTTTGTCAATTATTACACACACGATAAACAAAAATGTACAAACAATTGGTCATTGGAAGCTCCCTGTTATATTTGACGTCAATCTATGGACAGCACATTGCGGAGCCAAACTGTCGAAATGGAGATATCGTTACCTATCATAGGAACGACATTCCCAAAAAATTTGACACCATGATGAAAGCCTACAATGAAACATGTACTTCCGAAATGTGCAAGTTGGAGCCTGATGAAAATCTAATTGGTCTTTTACAATGGGAATATGGAGGATCTAATTTTGCTCTTCAGAGAGCTTGCGAATCGTGGAGAAATCCTGGGTATAAGCTATGTTCCGTACAAACTGTAGCATACCATACTTTTGAAAGAGGTGGTGTTGATATTGATGGGTATATCATCGAACAAGAGAAACCAATTTGTTTCCCTCCATCTTGCTCAGACGATCAAATTACAATCCTTGATCCTACACCAGGGAGATGCAGCCCTGGATCGATGAACTGTCAAATTGTGAACTACAATGTGAACTGCCCAAACAGGCAAGTTTCCAACACCCAAAATTGCGCAAGAGATAAGCTTAGCGATACCCATGCCTTTAACCTCGCAAAGGGAGCCACTGAAATTGCCGTTGTGGCTGATTGTACTGCCATGTTTAGTGGTCAAGGAAGTTTGGGTCTTTGCAAAGCATCCACTGGACCAGTTGATTCTGAAACATTCTCTGATTTTACCGGTTTTGAAACACATGCTGCTTACATTGATCATGAAAATGAATGTATCGCAGAAGGAGGACAAGTCTGTCACTTTGACATGGTAGCTGACTTTGCTATTCCCGAAGGCGGACTCAAACAAGCATTTGATGATGTCATTCCACTCGAAAGTTCCGGCAAAGTTACAGCAAGACATACCTTCACGAATTTCCCTAGGTGTATATCCACCAAATGTGGAAGACAAAGTATGGAGGAAGTGTTAGAAACCCATGCCAATATGTTCCTGGGAAAACTAGGTCTAAGATGCGACATTGAGTCTGACGACTGTACTATCAATATTGAGAATGTCAGTTGTCCCAATTTTTCTCCACGAGCAGCTGAATCCGTTTTTGCACCAGAAACAAAATCTCCTACTCCATTACCTACACCTAACCCAACCCAAAATCCTACTCCACCACCTTCCCCCAATCCAACTCGAAATCCTACTCCACCACCTACGCCCAACCCAACTCGAAACCCTACTCCACCTCCTACACCCAACCCAACATCCGAACCAACTAATTTGGATAACCAAAGTATTAACACTACCTCTCCAAGCCCTACCAGGTTCTAGATGTTGATATACATTGAAAAACTTTGTGTTTGGTGTATTTGTTACTCAAGAAATATGAAAAGGGAGCTACCATCTCTTTCTACTACAATCAATCCAAATAAAAAAAAACAGTAACATAAATCATCTTTTTCACTCCTTTATTTTCAAATAGTTAGCAGTAGGTAACTCAAATATATCCAGAAATAGGAATTTATATTATTTTATTTTGTGGGCAATGTGTTTATATACATAATGTTTCCATGAGGACGTCGATCACTTTTTGGGACGACACTGACATCACAATATTTTGTGTAATAAACTAAAGGCCAATCATGTCCGAATATTTCAGGTGGGCGTACGTTTGTAACATCTGTTACAGCACATTTTGGTAAAGGGGAATTTGTCGAGGGGACAGGATCATCCTAAAGTATATTCCAGATTCATATGTGAATGTTGTATTTGGAACAAACACTTTAGAAGGACGGATATTTTTTGATGAGTTACTATAAAAATCGTATACATCACTTACCGTATTTAAATATTGTTGGGCATAATCTGCTTTCAAACCATATTGATTTGCTCCATAAGAGAATCCCAGTGTACCTCTTAGACAAAATGGATCTAACAATGTTAATTGCACAAACACATCGTTTCCACCTTTTTCTTTGTATTGTTTGACTAACGAATCAGCTGCAAATGCACCCACCGATATACCAACAATATGCAACGACTTCAAATTTTTGGTTTTTTGAATAATTTCATAAGCTATTTTTTCTCCAATTATTTGACCATTAAAAGAAGCCTGTAGAGTATCTTGAGAATATTTCGACCAATCAACGAGAGTGTAGTAGGTGCTTTCTTTTTGTTTTTTTCTGCATTTTTCTGTGAGTGAATCTGTATAGGAATCTGGTCCTGCCGCTCCATGAAATACAATCGTGGCATCCTCGACATTGTCCCAACCCTTTTTTGTTTATAAAGTTTCAGTAAAAAATTGGAGCATGTTGAAGAAATAATAGCATAGTTACCAAAATGCAGCATTTGGAGAAACTTACCTTTTCAGGATTTGCTAGAGATTGGTCGTACTTTCTTCCGTCACCAAGCCTCGCATAAATCTCACCTCCGCCAATGACAGCTGCGACTGTTCCCAAAACTCCTCCGATAATATTACGCCTTTTGAAAATTTTTCCTTTTAAAGCACCACTATTTTTTCCGCCTTTTATACCAAATAAAGCAGAGGAAGTGATTTTTTTATGTGTCACTCTTTGAATTGGGATTTTATTTGGATTCAAGTAAACCCCACCACGATTATGTTTCTGTAATGAAAATGAGGAAGGGTACGCTCTTATTCCAGGGAGTAGGAAAAGACTTAAAATTAAGCACGTTTGCAAAAATATGGATGGTCTTTTCATTTTGGGTGATTTGAAGTAGTTAAACCCTGTTCAATCAACCTCAGTAGGGTAGCAGTGATGGAAGATTATTATTATCTTGGGATCGAGATACAACTGACTGTGCAGGATCTTAATAATAATAATATTCATAATAATCATATCTTTTGTCACAAATTGCACTTTTTTTACTTTTACAGCTCTTCACTGTAAATGTTTATGACGTCATAAAAAGGAAACCCTTAGATTGAGTTTGGCACTCTTTTAGGAGTAATACGTCAGTGAACTCTTACTTTTGCAAGAGATTTTTGTCTGAAATCAATGTCGTCATTAACTATATCATACGATTTAGTACTTAGGAAAAGAAAATGCAAAGCAAAGGCAAAGCCAAATCTACACGTATGCAAGGATATTCTCTGCAGTTTTTCTTCCTTCATGTTAACAAGGCATATCTGCACTCAGGTCACCAAACATCTTTCAAATCAAGGTCACAGAATGAAGCTCTCAAGTATTGCCGTGTCTGTTCTATGCACCACACTTGCCACAAATGCATCGGCTTTCAATGCTCCATCCTCACCTGCATTTGTTACCAGGTCATCTATGAGCACCACAACTAGGAGTTCTTTGAATATGGCTGAAGTATCTAAATTGAGCGATCCTTTGCCTCAACTTATTGACGATGTGGATGTATTCATCTTTGATTGTGATGGTGTTATCTGGAGGGTGAGTTAAACAAATGAAGGAAAAAACTCTAAATATTTCGTGCACAATCTGACAGGAAAGTTACATTTTTCATTTTTATTGCGTTTAATGCTCTTTTTCACTAAATCAAACTGTTCCAACGAAATCAAACATTTTCATCGTTCGAATCAAATCATATCTTATTTTAATTCAAAAAATATAGGGAGATAGCCTAATTGACGGAATTCCTGAAACTCTTGAAAAACTTAGAGCCGCAGGAAAAAAAATGTATTTTGTCACCAACAACTCCACAAAATCTCGTGCCGGGTACAAGAAGAAATTCGATAGTCTTGGTCTCGATATTCCAGCTGAAGAAATTTTCTCATCCTCCTTCGCTGCCGCAGCCTACCTTGAACAAACCAAATTTAAAGAATCTGGAAAAAAAGTATACATCATTGGAGAAGTTGGAATCTGTGAGGAATTAGATTTGATTGATGTTCCATGGATCGGCGGACCTAATGACAGTGATAAAGTTCCTAATATGGGACCTGGGGGAAAACTTGATCATGATGAAGATGTTGGTGCAGTCATTGTTGGGTTTGATCGCAATGTTAATTATTTCAAAATCCAAAGCGCTCAATTATGTATCAATGAAAACCCTGGCTGTGAATTTATTGCTACCAATTTAGATGCTGTGACTCATCTTACCGATGCTCAAGAATGGGCTGGAAATGGAAGTATGGTGGGCGCTATTAAGGGATGCACCGGACAAGAACCCACTGTTGTTGGAAAACCAAGTCCTCTCATGATTGATTATCTTTGTGACAAACTTGGATTGGAAAGAAATAAGATTTGTATGGTTGGTGACAGATTGGATACAGATATTCTTTTTGGGACCGACAATGGACTTAAATCATTGCTTGTTCTTTCCGGAGTAACTACAGAAGAGAAACTTTTGAGTGAAGAAAATACAATTACACCAGATTTCTATACTGATAGCATTGCTGACTTCTTTGTGAAGGAAACAGTTGCCTAGGCTTACATTCTATCGGTTACATTGAGTGATGACAAATTGCATAATATTCTAAAGTCTCTAAAATAGAAATTAATTTTTATTTATTCTTATAGTATTATACTTGAAAATGTTCGTGACTGCTGCTGTGTAGAAATTTGATTGACAAAAACTGTCGAGTGATGTCTATGTTGTTAATCCCGCGAAAGATTGACATTCTAAGTGAGTTAGTTAAAGAAAAAACTTTTTAGTCGTACTCTCCATCATCATACATTTGTGGAAAAAGATCATTTGATGAAGATATGCCACACTTTGATCGCTTGATTTTATGTTTTGACGGCGCGTCAAAAAATAATCCTCATGGTCCTGCTGGACATGGATGGACCATTCATATTATGAATGCGCATGGTGCCAAAGCCAAAATGATTGGAAGTGGATGGAAGTATTTGGGATATAAAGTCTCAAATAATCAGGCCGAGTATGCAGGATTATTGGCTGCATTAGAATGTTTACATATAAATGAAATCAGTTGTCGCAGGCTTTATATCCGAGGCGACTCTGAAATTGTTATAAATCAATTGAATGGATTCTACAAAGTTCGAAGTCCCAACATCATCCCTTATCACAAAGCTGTTATGAAAACAATTCATAAAGTTGATTGCTATTTTATCAAGTTCACTCACATTGATCGGTCACAAAATTATGAAGCTGACAGCAATGCTCAGTACGCTATTCGTCACAGGTGTCAATAATTGTTATCTTGAACTAATAAACGACATGTGACTTAAGGTTTATTTCCTACTTTTTTGCGGAGAAAATAGCAATGCTGCATCTATCATTGCCGTAAATTTTAGGGTTTATATTAACTCGGTAACAAATATTTATTACACCGTGTTATGTTTTGAATTATGAGAAAGTTGCTATTTGATTCTTCTTGCAAAACTATTTATTTTTACAATGAAAACATTAATTCAGTTGAGTCAGGACAAAAAATAGTATTTGTGTCTCTAGAGACGCTATAAAAAGGTCTTTGTGAAGATAGAGGGAAAATAGTCAAGCTATTTATAAAAAAATATCTAGTGAAAGAATTCCTCAAGAAGGTATCATTGTTATTTCTTCGCTTTTTGCTGGTTTTATGAATTGTGAGCTTAACATTATCATCTCTACATTCATTATCATTGCGAGATCATCTTCTCGACTGAAAACCACATCACATACATTGAAATTTAGGATTAAAATGCACACATGCTAGATGCTATCTTACTGCTGAGATCTACTCTCCACACATCGTGATGACTTGAAAATGTTGGGAAAAGAAATTTTCCAAATCAATCAATCCAGACTTCACACTCTCTTTAGACAAAAAGGTAAATGTTTGAATAGCAAAAATAAAAGTTGTTATGCTAAATTCTCAATTTACAAACAATTTTTTTGTGCTTCCTTCATCGTAATAATTTCAGTGGCATATTTCAGTGAAAGCACCATCATATTTTTTATTCAGAAGTTGTATTGAATCTTCAGGATATACATTTAATATATCATGTACAAAACCTAAAATGAATCTTGAAACCATATTATCCACAGCAATTTTGCTACAAGTAATAACAAGAAGTAAAGTCTTTTGCAGCGAATACGATAATTTAAATATATTGAGATTGCACTCACAAAACAAAAGGAACGTTTTTCTATGTTAAGGAAGAGCATGATTCTCATTGTGTTTTTACCTCCCAGCATTGGTCCTTTTTGATTGCAAAGTATACTTGTGCAAAACCTTATTGGTGAGATCAACTGACTAGTCCCTTCGAAACAAAAGACGTTTCACAATCACAAAATAAAACGAAAAAAGTAAGATCCATCATAAATGAAAAAGTAAAAGCAGTCTTTTGTATTTGGCGCAGTTGTTCATCTCTATTTTATTTTATTTAAACGTATGCACAGTACATAAACTATCTGTGCAGAGATTGGGCAGCTAGTTCATGCCCACAAGTGCTTCTTATTCAAAAGACAGCCTATAGAAGACGTCTCCGTGTTGGCTGCACACAAAAAAGAACCACCGTGGTAAATTATTCATGCTGAGGATAGCTCCAGGCATTTGCGTAGATTAGGTTTTCTTCAAATTCAGGTTGCATTGTGATGCAGATCCTGGACTTAGTTCCAGGGAAGGGGAAGAGGAACAGATCCGGCAATGCAATCATGGGCGACCCATGCAGTGATGGCATACATGGCAGCACGTCCATTTTGCAATTCAACAAGTCTCCTCCTGTCGTTAATCTCAATATTCAATGGGTTCCATCCAATGTCTCCAGTAAGTCCTCCAGCTTGAAGACCTGGGGCAACACGCTCACCGGTCTTGATCTCTCCGTCTCTGTGAGTCAGTTCGTAGATCTCAATGGCGGCAATAGCAACGAACATTTGAGTAAGACTCTCCACAGGAAGAGATTTCATGGCATCGAGTGGGGTCATGGCCTGAAGGTCGGCAAATTTGATGTTTTGGGTGACACTGAGGTACTCGTGTGGGGTGAATTTGTCGAAGGTAATTCCCAACTTGTGGAAAGCAAATCCAACTGTGGCAATCATAGCGGAACGTCCGTGCTTGAGCTCAGCAGCACGCACGAATTTTCCAGTTTCCTCAGATCCCCAATCTTTTGTGATGTAGTCCCAGTAAGTCTTTCCGAAGAAGATGGGTTCTCCAGCTAGGGGAGCGGCTCCAAGAAGAGGAACATCGGGCTTCTCAGCATTAAGAGCGAAAGTTTTTGGGGCTACACTAGCTGGAGCGAAAGCAGAGGTAGAGGCGAAAACGCTGAGGAGGGAGAGGAGAGCGAGCTTCATTTTCACCAAAAATTTACAAATATAAAATACACAGAAGAGCAAGTGATGCTGCTAATTCAATTTTCGGAATACGTACAAGCTTACTTACTACATATGCCCAGTTGAACTTGCTTCTAAAAGATTTGCCACTAAGTTACGAAAATCATTCGTCTATCGTTTTTTGGGTGAGAATAGAGATTATAAAAGCTACACGTACGTGAGCTTCCATATCTAACGTAAATAACAGATTTAATGAATGAAAGGCAGCAATAATCATGTAGCTCTCCATATGAAGTTTATACATAACACTTTGTTGAACATTCCAATTCATTTATGGTACATTTTTACGTATGCTTCTGTAACTATTTGTGTTTTGCTTCCTTGAACATGATGAACGAAGAATAGAAGGAGTGAAAAGAATAGCATGCGTATCATTTTATGTATTATGTGTGACGGATATGTTTTACGGCCGAAATAATAAAATATACAATATTATTTTTATTTTTTAATGCTTGAAAAACCAAAATGAAATACTACTCATATCAGATGCAATGTTATTTTTATTTTTTAATGCTTTAAGCTCAAAATGAAATACTACTCATATCTAAACTTAAAAAGTGGTTTTCACATTAGTTCTCTTATACTCAGCTTGGAATAATTATACAATTTTCTCTTGCACCATTCCTCTTCAAAATAGTTACTTTAGAAATATTTCGACAGAAATACGAGAGATAAATGGAAACACCTGAATACATGTTTCAAATCTTGTAAATATTGGAATCATCAAGTTACTTTCTGTTTTCGTCATGATGAAAACGACCACGAAATCTCGTTCGACTCTTAAAAGTATAACGTATGAATCTAAGGTTTTATTTATATTTTTTTTAGCTCAAAAATGAAACTTTACAAATTGATCGATGTCTATTACAGTCGGAAGATGTCACAGAAAGGTTGAAAACTAACACAGCTTCACGTTAATAAAATTCCTCTCTAAAATATCATTTTTCATTACCTTTGGTATCTGATGAAGGATTAGATGGAAAATTCTCCCTTTTACCTTTGTTTACTCCATGACTTGTAAAAACCAACGGTCTGTATTCATCATTCTTATCAAGGAGGGCAGAATGCTCAAATCGTTTCAGCATCGCAGCCTTACCCTGAATACGTGCATACGTGATAGCACAAACCTTGTCAGAATTAAATACTCTCCATTGCTTATTGTTGTACTGTTCATGGAAGGGGATGATATCTTTGTAGTCTACAAAATTAATGAAGGCGTAACCCCTGTTACAACGATTCTTGAAATCAATTGGAAGATAAAAAAAATCTATTTTGTCACTTCCATGTCCAAATTCAGTAAACTCGGCAAGAAGCATTTGCTGTGTATACCTAAATCGAGCAAGAGATAAAAGAGGTTAGAAAAAACTAAACATCCAAAAAAACCTTAACAGCATAGATGCACTCACTTATTAGGAATGTTTCTGACCATTAAAGATGATCTAGTATCCGTGCCATTTGCAACAAAATTGATGTCTAATGCTAAACGTAAATTTTCTTCAGTTGCATCCCCACTCTGCCTGTGCTTATTTGAGTTAGAGGATCCTTTTTTATTTGAAGAATTTCTATGATTTCCATTGGAAATATTTGGATTGTCAGAGTGCATGTTGGAAGTCATATTAGCATATACAGGGACTCCTGCATTTTGAACAAGGTATGGTGAAGAAGTAGGCACTCCTGGTTGCTGCAAAATAACATGTGTTGTTGGATAAGGTGAAGATTGGTGAGCAGGATGTGCAACTGTCCAGTACTGAGAAGAGTTGGGAGTATGAGGAACGCCTGGATGGTTGTGAATTTGAGTACCAGCTGGAACATAATGAGGATGATTTGAATGCATAACATGTTGAACTTGGCCCCCTTGAGAACTTTGAGGATTCAACATTACATATTGATATTGCCCATCTGGAGAAATGAGGAGTTGAGCCTGTGGACCTGAGACATGTTGAGTATTAAACTGGGGCGCAGGGGATACCACGGTACGATGTCCATTGTGAGGATGGATCACCGGCACTGGAGAATTGGATTTGGGGATAGAGGGGGTACTGGAACGTTCACTTACATGTGAAAGTGGAGGGGGTGTTGTGGTAACTGGTGGTGTGAAGGAAACAGGTCTATCCTGTGGGCCTTGGCCCTGCCTCCATTTCCCTAACAGTGTTACTAGTTTTATTCCTTTTCTCCTCATAGATGGGTTTGTCATGCCCCGTTCCACTCTAACATTTTTTCCAAGAGGTTGGCAATTAACAAGCTCTAAAAGAGCATGCTTAGCATCCTGGATATCAAAGAATTCAACAGTGTATGATTGAGTTTCTTTCGATTCATCTTCTTCTTCAAAGTTGTAGCCGTTTTCTTGAGAGTGGTTTTGCTGGGATTGATCATTGGATACCATTTGGTAATGGATTGCCTTAACTGCGCCGTATGATTCCATCATTGATGTTAGACTATCTTCGTCTGTACTTGAATGCAAATTGGAAAGCAGTATAAGGCTATCATCTTTATGTGCTGACGAATGAAGAGGAATGCAATATTTGACTTTGATACTGAAATCACTTTGCCTGGGTCCATGTAACGAATTGGCATTATCAACGCCTGCAAAACGAGCAAGATATCCACCGAGTTCCATCGCTGCATGCTGAGCATGAAGGAGATTAAAATAAGAAAAGAATATCACTCCTTTCGTTGTTGCAAAATCTGTTCGGAAAGTTTCTAGAGCTCCAAATGCTTCACAAGTCGTTTGAATTTCAGCTATTCCTATTTTGAAAGTCTTTAAGATGCTGGAAAGTCCCAGAATAATAAGGCCCCGACTAGGTTTTGCCTGTTTAGTTCCTGCCATTGCGTCGTAGACAAATGGTTCCAATTCAAATTCAGCAAGAACTTCTTGATCTGAAGAGAGCATACCAGGTGTGATAGAATTAGATGGTTCTGGATTGGAAGGCAAAGAAGGCGAAGGTGTGGTACGACGAGGATCTAAAGAAGAAGTTTGTGCAGTATAGGAAATAGCTGGTGATTGTACACGCTGTATGTTAAGTTGGTTGTGATTCAATAATGGATGTTGCTTTTGTGGTATAGATGAGATGAATAAGTTTGGTGGAGCGGAGGATCTCCCATTTGATCCTTTTTTTAGTTTCAAATCTCTATGGGCTAAAAGTGAGGATTGATTTCGCAATAAAGAACTTCCACTTGAATTGAAACCAGGTAAATTTTGAGATTCGGTACTGTATACTGATGAATTCGTAGCAGATCTCTTAATTTGTGACACAGCTTGTGCCAAGGATGAGGGTGTTGTTGTGTTGCTTCTATTTCCAATCACGTTATGATACTGACGCTCATTTATTCTAGTAGCGCCGGAATCGTTATAATTATCGCTTTCTTCTGTCAAATTCATACTAGCCCCTTTAGGTAAGGCGGTAAAGGTAGAAGCCGGGGTTGTCGTTGACTGAAAAATCCTTTCAGATGAATTGGGGTTTCCAATCATGGTATTTGTATTACTGTTTTCGATTTTTTTTCCATCGTTTTCTGTATTTCCTGCAAACATCAAAGGGCTAGCGTAGGTGGCTGGAACAGAACGAGAGCCTGAGCGATCTTGTAAGTTATATTTATTGTCAATAGAACCATTTCTTGGTATCTCGTATGCTGGGAACGAAGATAAGGAATGATTCTGTATTTGGTTTTGATATCTGGTATAAGTCATTTCGAGAAATATGTCAATTAGGGAATGATTAGAGAAATAGACATTGCTCAAACACGAGCAAAAATCAGTCAAACAAAATGATGTAGAATCATCGTTGTAAATATCAGATACTCTTGCCTATTACATCAAATTGCAAAATTAATTATTAATGAAGGGCTGGAACAAACGTACCTATTCAAGAAATGTGAAGCATCTTTGTTGCCATCCTGACACGAATCATCCATAGATTCAGCAAGTCCTTCACCAAGAGCAGCTGCAAGGTTTGCGAACGAGGTACTTCGAACAGCTGTTTCTCTTTGATTAAGTAAACTCTCATCTCGAGAAGGAGCGGCACCAGTTCCTATAGTAAATGAGTTTAAATTCGATAGAAGTGAATTTGGTTCATTAGCATGCTCTTGCTTCTGGCGATTCATGTCAAAGTTCTGAGAGAAGCCTGGAGGTGGGGCTGATACTGATCCACTTCCTCGGAGCGATTCGCCGAACGAAAATGAGCTTATTTGGCTACTGTTGTTGTTTAAGAGCCTCCTGTCTTCACCCAAGTTCCCCGGGTTGTAGAAACCTCTAGTAGAGCTTGAAGGTAAATTTAAGGATTGATTTGCGTCAGGCAGCGAAGGAGTACCAGAAGCATTGCCCAAAGAAATATTCTCAGTGCTGTTACCGTCACCCACCCTGCTTTGATTGATCGGTTGTGACACGCGTAAGTCCGCGTGCTTGGGAAGTTGCTTATTATTATTTGATTCCATTTGTTTTTTTCAAGTTGAAAGTTACACGAGTGAGGTTGATTTGGCACCACCTATAATCAAATATGGTTGCTTTATGTGTGGGAAGTCCAATGATTCAGATTGGAAGAAAATAGGGATGACATACACCAAAAAAAAATGAAAATTTGTGTCAAGCTATTCATGCAATGTGTCAAAAAATATATGTATTTAGTGGTTATCACACACACCAATCATTGAAATCCAGTCAATCATGGGAAAAGGAAAAATTTAGCAATTTTTGTTACATACTCGTAGATTACGCCTACCTAGAGAGATTTGGTGCGGCTTGAGTCCGGCAGAATGAAATTACGTAACAAACAAAGTTGAGAAGTTCAACTAAACACGTGAAAAAAGAATTTATTTGCCTAAGAAAGGAATTGTTTCACCTAAATAATATTTTAGATTCATAGGAGAGACGATGCCATTATTTATGACTGGATTATATTACCGTACACGCGTACTGCTGTTTGGATCAATCGAGAATCAATGTTTTGAAAACAACAATGGGTTCTCTTTTGTAAATGCGATTTCATGATCAAATATATATATTTATATTTATTATTATATATATTAAAACTTTTATTCCGTTTATCCAACAGCAGCAGTCTCGTTTCTTTGGAGTCAAGAGTTGAAGCACGTTCCAAGAACATGTTGAAATTGCACAAATGGCACTCCTTCTATTTTTCCTCCCCTCTTTTTATCAATTATAACCTCTTCCTCAAGCACTTGAAGGGATAGATTTGAAACTTCAATTACACGTTTTTGTTCAAAAATGTGAACGTACTCAATGTTTTCTTACAAAAGAAACTTTCTATAGTCGAATTACATTTTGATAATGTGCAGTTGCGGTGTTTGAGATTGGAAAAGGTATTCTACACATTATGGAATTTGCCGAAGTCGAATCTTGTGACATGAACCGCGTCACAATTTTCTTTAACTTCAATATTGCCTCTACATGAATAGCGTATTCAAAAAGTTGAGTAAAATCTGAGTTTTTATAACAAAGAGAAGATTCAAACAACATTTATGCTTCATCCTATGAATTCTAATACTCTATTGGTGAAAAAACATTCCTCCTTCACTTACACGTAAATTTTCATTCGTATTTGTATCCTGCATAACATGTCATAAATAGAATTTAATTAGATATGTAAACAGCTTAAATGGTATGACATATTCCGGTATTTCGTCGCGAACCCTTTCTAAATAAAAAAACATGGGGATCTTTGAGTTCGGAAGCAGTCTCTTCTTCGGATGGAATCTTGTCAAAGTGTTCGCAATTCTTCTAAATTGAAATAGAATTTGAATATGAATCCAAATTTGGTAATATTGGATTACAAAGATCTTTGCATTGATCCAAACAATGCAGACGAATCTTTATTAAATTCGATTTCAACTTTGATTGAAAAAGCATATGGATGTAATCCGTATAGTCTAGGAATTGTTGCTATCAAGAACATTCCTGGGTTTGTCGAAGCAAAACAAAGGTTTCTACCCAAAGCATACACACTGGCTCATCTTCCGACAACATATTTAGAAGAATCATTGACTGACCAGGCTTCTTTGTATAATGCTGGATGGTCTCATGGAAAGGAAAAGATTGGGGCGAATCCTGACTTTGCCAAGGGCTCATTTTATTTTAACCCAGTGACAGATACTCCCGGTTCAAAGGAGGACAGAGAAAAATACCCTGTATCCTATCCATGCAGTAAGTTTTTCCGCGTGTCTTATTTTGCACATAGTGAAAGATTCATTGAAAATACCGAAAACATATCTGGAATATTTTTGAAACAACTATAGATTCATTTTTTTTAACTTTTCGTTCGTATTGGATTCGATTTTCCTGTAGATGTATGGCCTGAAGAATCAAAGATACCCAATTTTCAGGACGATGCAAAAGAGTTGGGTGTCCTAATGAAAGAAACAGTTGTTCTGTTGTCGAAATATATCGACTACTATGCTGAAAACAAACTCCCTTATTATGAAAAAAATGTGTTGCACAATATACTAAACCACACAGAAAAAGTCAAAGCTCGATTATTATACTATTTTCCAGTAAAAAACAAACCTTCACAAAGAAATTCTAGTGATAGCGAAGAAAAAGAAGCTTCTAAGGATTCATGGATTGGTTGGCACAACGATTCTGGTTTCTTAACAGCACTAGCTGGAGATTTCTATATTAATGACGAAACGGGAGAGATATTATTAAATTCCCCAGATCCCAAATCTGGATTATATATTATGAATCGATCTGGTGAAGAAATACATATTCAAATACCGAAAGATTGCATGGCAGTTCAATTGGGAGAATGTGTTCAGATTATTACCGGAGGCGGACTTGTTGCTACACCCCATTGTGTTCGCGGAGCAGATCAAGGTTATGCTAAAAATATTCGTGTCGCTAGAATTAGTGAAGCTTGTTTTATCGATACAGTCCCAAGTTATCCTCTTTGTATGCCAAAGGATGTCGTGCGAGATACAGTTTTGGAGTCTGGGGTAAAAAGCGAAAGAATTCCTCCTCTCGGAACAAGATGGATCGAGGTAAGAAAATTTAGACTTTAACATCATACCAACTCTTTAAAACACGAAATTTTCTCTTACACAATGGTAATGTCATATACTTTGCTAATGTCAACGAAAAAGGACGGTATGTCTTTTGGAGATTTCCTTCAGAAAACTTTTGAAATGTATTATAATTGGTCAAAATGACCAATGGACCAATGGGATTCATTGCAATTGGATATCTAAGTATCCAGTAATTGATTTGAAGTTACAGCATCATCTTTTTCAATTGATTGCGCTACAGCATGCATAGAAGCAATGACTTCAGGTGGTTTTAGTAAATGTCTATTATGATGTGCTTTGTGTATATTTCCCTTTAGCATATTCTAGAATATTTCGTTATAAAACTTATTTCGTGTTTTGATCTACCTATTTCTTTTTAAAAATGGAATTCCCTGTTCTATACCATTTTTTCTTTCCATTTTCTTGCAAAAAATATGAATATTTGTGTTCGTTGTTCCTCTTCGAAATACGTTTACTTTCTGCTGGATTGTTCATTTTGACTTCTTCGCCTCGCCCTATAGCCGAATATTGTTTTCCTAATTCTTGAATTTTTAAGTATGTTGCAGCTACCCAATTCGGAAACATCATTCCTGCAGCAATTGCAGAAAATCCTAACAAAGCAGGAGAAATTGTGAATAAAGCTCCCAAGAGATTTATTCCGACTAGAGCTGCAACACCTGATCCGAATCTTTGTGAAACTATTTCAAACTTTACTCTTGATAATGATAACCGAACTCCATTGATAAAATTAGATAAGTCATTTTCATGCCCTGGTGCACGAGTCAATGTAGACCAGCATGCCTTTGCGAATTTGATACAGAAAGACGAAGCCTCATTCAAATAATTTACAATTCTATATTTGCTCCTTTTATTATTTTTCTTTGAAGCTCGAGATAACTTTTTGAATGTATTTTCTTCGACAAGCCAAACTGTTCTCAGACCTGCTAAAATTTTTCGTCCAACTTCATTTTCCTTCTCCCAGGCGTCAAAGGATTGTTTTCCTTGAATAAATCGAGCGTTCCAAGCATCTACTTTTTGCTGTATCTTCAATTTAGAATCCAGTGAAGAATATGTTTTATAGTATTGATAAGATAATTGTCCAGTTTTATACATGAACCAGATTCCTTGAATTGCGTCCCATAACAATAGGGTATATTTTGCTATCTGTTTCGATAAAATTAAGATTATAGAAGAAAATGGAATATTGGTAGGATTTCCATTATCAGCAGTGGCAATTTTATTACCATAAAATGCTCCCAGCAAAAAACCAATGAGCCAAAGACTAGGAGATAAAGTTGTACCGACAATAAGTCCTAAAATCCCAGTTGTAAATTGTGATGCAGTTTTAATTTCCTTCGTAGAGAGTACTGAAAGTTGAGGAATTCCAATCCCCCCTACTTGGTTTGTTGATATTTCATCGGACTGAAATGACTCTCTTTTACTTGACACACGTGCAGATGGCTTCTGCGAGGACGTCGCAGTGAAATCCTTCAAATCGTTTACCTTAACGTAATTATTGTTGAGGATTTTTTCAAGATCAGCAACTGTAATTATAGAATTAGGATCCATAGAAGAAAAAAGAGAGCTTGATGTTGAAGATTTTCCCATTGATTTTTTAACTCCATAGATTCTATCATTAATTATTTGTCTAGTCATGGTTTGGTTCAGTTTGAATGTTGAAGATGCAAAGTTTTGTTCAAACCTATTTGTTTTCCGAGGGACAATTGTTGAATTCAAACTTATTTTTTTTGCTGTATTGTGTTTGCTTGAATTTTGTATATCTATGGGATGTGGCAATATTTTTTGCTCATTTGTGTCATTGAATGTTTTTAAATGTTGTAATGGTTCGCTATATACTTTTGACATGGAGTTTTTGCTCGGAAAGAAAGTATGGAACCATTTTTTTGACTTTTCCAAGTACGATTCTTGAGGTTCAGAAGATAAGTCTTTGGAATAATTCATATCATGATTATTTTTTTGATCACCTGTGCTGTTTTCATTTTTGGTTGCATTATTGTCTATATTGACTTCATTTGCTAAGATAACGAAGTCTGCATTGTTCTTTTCATTCCTGTTCTCAAGTCTAGAAACTCGAAAAGGGGTTTTAAAAGATGGATACTGATTTTTTCTTTGACAGAAAACAACTGGTGATGCAAAGTTCTTGAAAGTAGAAAAAGCGTTACAGCCTACAATGATATGGCTTGTATAAACAGTCCAAAGTAACCAATTCATTTTTTGGTTGGACATCTGATGGGAAGGCTGCATATTATGAATCTTTTCAGATGGAAGAGCATGAATTTTATCATGGATTGCGACTACAATAAAGGAACGATCTCATGTACATTCATTACGATGCGATATGATGACATCGTTTTGACACTAATTACCTGTAGCCTGTAGAAACATAATATGTATGGAGCACATACAAAATACTCCGTCTTTTGGACTCTTGTACGTATGTAAAGTACTAAACCTACCTTACTTTTATTTCCATTATTGTCCGTCGTATTTTCGATAAAATGATGACATTATTATTATTTTATGAAGAGAATTATGTAGAACTACCAACTGCCATTTGGTGATGACCACTTCTCCTTGATAGATGAAGGATGAGTGCGTCTTTTTCATTGCTTACCTCCAAGCTGTCTTTTCTCGCTAGCTAATTATTTGATGTACCATTTCAGGATTGAAAAAAAGCACTTTGATTTGTCAAAAACTAAGTTCATGAACCTGGGGAACAAGAAATGTAAGGATCAGAAATACCACCATCACATTGTAATTCTTAGAGAAATAAATGCATTAAAAAACTTCTCATCAGAGCTTTTGCCAAGAAAAGTGATTTTATACAAATTGACCATAACATTGGAATAAAGGATCTACCGTCGACTTGTATAGATGATGTTTTGGATAATATTTAGCAGAGTAAAAATAAAAAAACTTCATTCTAATAAATAAATAACTTAAGCTGCATGCATACATTTAAGAGAATAAACAATATGTAAATACGTACTACATTATTATTGTCACAATTTTTGAACAAAGCTGAGTCACATTCTCTTTCATGCCAATTCTCATAAAAACAATGATTGCAAAAGGCATAACACCAAAAGAAAGAAAGGAGCATGTCTTGAAGGCAGTCTCCAAGTTTACCCATCATATTACTTCCCCCCCTCCTCCAGGATCAGTGCTGAACAGTTTGGAACGATTGGCTGTAGCACGAATTGCTCGAGAAGCAATAACGTTTGATGATGGTCTTTCCGACAATGTTTGTACGAGACCAGACTTTGACTTTTTTGCATGGATGGAAAATTCTTCAACAAGCTTTACTTTTCCTTCGACAAGCAATACTGGCGAAGATAAGCAAAAGCTTTTGGTGAAAATTGTCTATGCCATAATTCGTCATCAACATCGTTTGAATGAAAGTTGGTATAGAAAGACACAGAGCAGGATCCAGTCGATCTTTCTGCAGAGTGGAGATTCAAAAGACTTCATAGATGTGAATAATTCGGACGTAACAACAAAAATTCGATGCCATCAGATTTTCTGCGAAATCTTGACTTTGGCCATTACATCTAGTGCTATACAAATGTATTTCATGGCTTTGAATGAGAAAATTCTAGATCTGCCATCGTTTGAAGAAGCAGAAGAGCTGAACAGATCTCATCCGGCTGCAAAAGAATTGAACATGATGTCCTTGCTAAATGAAGTACATTGGGATAATACAACTTCAGATTACGCACCGTACATCCATGAGAAAGATGTAAATAAAGAAAGTCGCGAGTTTCAGGATATGGATAAAGAGGTCAAAGATTTGTGGGTCCACAAGATCGGAGCAGGTCCGTATGCGTGCTTTTGTTTTGCACCATATGATCTTGCTGTGATGGTCAGAATTTTTGAATGCTTTTATTTGCACTATAAAAGTTTTTTCTATTTTGGTTCTTTTGATGAAAAGTGTGTTGGTGTGACCAGGTTTCATCTGGAATCTGTAGCTGCAGGATATACAGGCGCCGTAAATTGTGTCTACTGACATACAGGTCATTCTGCAATTGCTAATTTTAGCAGCACATATGTTTCCAAATCTATTAGGTCAGAACGAGAAATTCTAGAAGATTTTGGGAAAGTATGCGCAAAGCGTCCTATTGATTTGGTGGAAATAGCAAAGCAACGTGAAAATATTGTCAAGCTTGGAGGAGAAGGACTTTTGGTGGAAGCATGCACGACTATTGGAACTTTCGTCATTGCCACCAGGATAGCAGATTCTTCTGGATTGAAGGTAGCACCGAAAGTGAGAAACATCATTTTTCCTATTCTTAGTTTTGTTACAAAAGTGCGTCTCTTCATCAAACAGTGGTGGTACGGTGATTAAATTTAAAACAGATGGCCCTGTTAAAGTTTTTCTTGAAAGCACATTGTTCGTATGGTTGAATGACAGGAACAGCAGAGATTCAAATATATAGCTAATACTTGAACAAAATATTGCATGTATTGCAATGTTACCTACATGATGTCAATCAAGAAGAATGGATACATTCCATCAATACTAAAACCGAGTCTAGAAAATTCAATTAGATAGACTGATTTAAAATTAAAAAAAAATTCCTTCCTCAATCGAAATTGATGTGTGTGAGGTTTTTATAGTTTTTTTCGTCTTAGTATTTCATTTTTATATATAAAGCATGGTAATATGTGCACTGGAAATTTAATGTAACGTTGGATAAAAGCCCAAAACACGGATTAATTTCATGACTAAAATAAAATTTGGATAATTGCAATCAAGGTAAAAATTGTGAACTATTGAAAACTTGTTTTATAAATCAAATCCTTTATCTGATGGAAAAATTACGAATATCTTCAATTATGATTGTATGGAGTTTACGGTCAAAAGTTTTCATTCATTTTGAGATGTGTGTTGTAGTCGTCATTCAAAGAAGGTTCAATTTGCACGATTTCTTCTCATCCATCCAGTATCAAAATCAAAATGGGAAAATGTGACCCCGGAACAATAATTTCATGAATTTCTACATTTTTGGATGTTGACATACCATTGATACCGATATCACGAATAAAATTTAAAAATTGCAAATAAATGTAGTTAGGCCATATATCATGTGTCAACATTAATTCTGCTTAATATATATCTAAGTATTTTATAAAAAGTGTGATTTAGACACGTTCATGACGCAATCGAAACATTAATTAAATGGCTAATTTCGCAAAAGTTGAATTGGTCAAAAATTTAGGGTATCTATTTTTCCCACAATTGCACTTTTGCAATCCTGCGAAGCACAGAATAACTTTGAGATAGATTGGAAAATAGCAAAAAAAGAAAAAACGATGAAGACAACCCAACTTATTGCAGCATTGCTTTTCGTTCAGAGTTACGAAATAACAGCAAAACTATCCACTCGTAGCCTAGCACCTGAGGAATTTGGAGATGTTCACAATCGTATTTGTCTTCAAGTACGAGACAGAATCGCAGAAAAGACACCAAATTCAAGAGGTGAAGCTTTCCGCTATTTAACAGAGGAACTTTTGAATCTCTGTGAGGAAGATGATGGATCTTGTCATTCCAAAATAAGACGGGCTGCTCTTAAATCGCAATCTCAAAACTATCAATATCGTGACTATGAAACCATCATTGATGATGTTATGCCTTTTACTCTGGAGGATATGGAAGTTAGAAATACGTTGAAAGACATAT
>Ga0209092_10001451_pt1 | contig 23097 bp, 32 predicted proteins | sample FraStrMetagenome_FD_187446 | JGI IMG/M metagenome (GOLD analysis project Ga0209092, IMG submission 187446) | Marine eukaryotic phytoplankton communities from Arctic Ocean - Fram Strait ARC3M Metagenome (SPAdes) (version 2) | ecosystem: Environmental > Aquatic > Marine > Oceanic | place: Fram... | reverse complement strand
ATGAGGCGGACTTTATCTGCACCTACTACATTTACTGCGTCTAATATCGCCACAGGAAAATGTGCTATACTTATGCTAGATGTATCCTCAAGTGGACATCTTCCAACTTGGCCTTCATCAATACAATGGCCAGGAGATGGCACTGAACCAGATTGGGATGCAACTGGAGTACAACATTGGGTAGTTGGTTTTACTTGTTGGGACAGCACTACGATTAGAGCAACAGCAACAGGCTGGGGCACAGGATCAGGTACTCCTGCTAATGATATGGAATATACAATGACTGTTGGTAATGTCGGTTATACAGCCACAGCGCTTTACGGTAAAAATAATGGTGGTACTGGAAGTCCGCACGGAGCTGGGGCATTTGGTTCATTGGATACTAATGCAGTTCCTACTGGAATATATTCATCACCTGCCGGCTCTGTACGATCAATGACTTTTAGAGATGGATATATGTATCAGAGCAGTCAGCAAGATGATGTCTTCTACTTGCAGCTGCAAAACGGCAGTTCCTATTACCCTAATCAGGCTCCAACGACTTCTGGTGATGGAACAGGATGGTCTATTTTAACCTGGGATACTGATAGCGATAGTTCTAACGGGGTGCAGGTTATGTCAAGAGCCACTTCAACATATTCAACTTTTTTTGCTGGCGGGGCTTATGTATCAGCCTGGGTCAAAACTTATGCTGGCTCAGGCACTAGCGGCGGTGATTCACCACGAAATCCTTTCCTTGGCCAGACAGGCGGTGGCACAGTAAAAATGACGTTTACCTAAAGAGAAATAAAAATGGACTACGAATACGAATTTAATACAAGAATTGAAAATATAGACGGTGAAGATCATACATGGACTACATGTAGAGTATTAGAACACCCAGCACAAATTTATGTTGAGGCGCCATCTATATACGACAGCGAAGGCAATATAGATACTGTTGCATCTCAAGCATCTGCTCGAGGTAGTGCAGATGAGATAATCGAATATCTTGCCGAAGAGTAATAGAGGAAACTAAAAATGGCAATTAAAATATCAAACTCTACTATTATAGATGATAATAGAAGTTTTATAAATGTTCAGTCTACGGCTGGTACGTATGGAGACTTACACGCTTCACCATCATCTGTCACTAGTAATATTACCTTGTCTAACTCTATTCAGACTTGTATCATGACTGGAAACCAAACGTTTACTATAAGTGGTGGAGACGAAGGTAGAACAACCGCGTTACTATTAGATACAACATCTTCTGGTCATACTCCAACATTTCCTTCTAGTATAAAGTGGGTAGGCGGAGAACCAACCTGGAGCAACTCTAGATATTGGCAAGTAACACTTCTTTCAAGAAATACTTACCAAGCAGCATCTGCTGTAGGCTACGCAGGATCTTCACCAACAGAAGCCGTTACTTTAGATGGAACCACGGCTCTCCCAGAAAGGAATGCAGATGCAACTGGCGTTACGCCATTTGAAGCAGGCTGGAGATTTAAAGCAGATGGTAATGTATATAAATGGCAACATCCAAATAATGCGGGCGGAAATGGCGAAACTTTATTTTCTACCACAACTTGGAATAACATTACTCCATCACAAACATATTATATAAAGGCGTCTAATTACTCAGGTACAGTTAACTTAAACGTAGCCCGAAGTTCTACACTCAACACATGGATAGCTTTAAACACGACAAGAGAATTCGTGGTATACGATACTAGAAGCTTCAGTTCTTATGCTGACGAAAATTGTGTTATGAAAATAGAAATATCAGCGAATAGTAGTGGATCGCCAGTATTAGCAACTGGTTATTATGAAGTCGAATACTTCGGGGGAGCATAGGAAAATAAAATGGCACTATCACATGTAATGAATATTATTAGTAACGCAGGAATAGTAGCAGCAGGCACGGGTAGCGGTGGCGGCGGTGGCGGGGCCAGTAACTTGGACAGCCAAACTGTCACGGTTGGAAGCGGCAACTACTACCAAGCTGGCGGTTATGTTGGTAGTATTTATATTCCAAACCAAACAAACTATTTCGAAGGGTACTGGACAGAAATACCTCCTCAAGGCCAGGCCGGTGATGGTGGAAGTATTTCTGACGGAACAAGTAATCTTTATGGTGGTGCGTCTATACTAGATTGTTACCATCACCACAATGTTGGGTTTAACTTCGAAAATGTATATCTGACGATTAGTGGTAATCGAGCAAATAGTGGCTGGACTACTATGACTATAGGCAGTACTGCGTATCAAAGAGCAAGCGGGCAATACAATTACAACAGCAGTGGAGGGTACACTTATTGGCTTTGGAGCGTCGCTAATTCTACTGGAAGCGCTTTATATAATCCTTTCAGTAGCACTGGAACCAGTACGACTGTTACTTTTACATAAGATAAATAATATAAACAAATAGAGATATAGAAATGGCAATACCAAATTCAAGATCATTATTCAAAGATTATATTCTTAGAAAAATTGGCGCGCCGGTCATTGAGATTAATGTATCTGATGAGCAAGTAGAAGATCGTATAGATGAAGCTGTTTCTTTTTGGAGAGACTATCACTATAATGGTAGTCAACAAGTGTATCTCAAACACCAAATTACTGCTAGTAAATTAACACTTAATGCTGCAGTAGCTGCTAACTTTGTAATAGGTGAAACTATTACTGGAAGTACTTCAGGTGCAACAGCTAAAATTGCAAAAAATCAAGTAGCAGGTTCTGATATTGTTTATGATAATCTTACACACAAAGAGCTAATACCATTCCAAGCAAATGAAGTTGTTACTGGTACTAATTCTGGTGTAACTGCTACTATAACAACAATTACTAAAGGTGATAGAGAAAATGGTTATCTCACTCTACCTACAGGTCTGCTTGGTATATCTGGTGTCTTTCCATTAACATCAAATCTTTCAACTGGTTCTGGTATATTTAATGTTCAATATCAATTTGTACTGAATAACATTGAAGATATCACTGGATATAATGTTCAAAACTATTATATGACAATGAGCCACTTACAATTCCTGCAGGAGATTCTTGTAGGTAAACCAATGATTCGTTATAACAAACATGTTAATCGCTTATACCTTGATGTTAATAAAGACTTTATGGTTCCTGGCGAGTATGTTATTATTGAAGCTTATGATGTTATTGATGGCGATACTTATTCAGACGTTTGGGGCGATCGCTGGTTACAAAATTATGCAACTGTTTTAGTTAGAGAAAATTGGGGTTTAAATTTAACTAAGTTTAGCGGAATGCAATTAGTTGGTGGTGTTACTTTTAATGGAGAACAGATTCTTTCAGAAGCAAAAGCAGAGCGAGAAAAAATGGAAGAAGAAGCAATTCGTTCTTACCAACCTCTCACTTATAACTTTATTGGATAATGTTTAGATGGCAACCAATGTATTCTTTAGAAACTACGACAACTTTAACGAGCAAAGCTTAATTGATGACTTAGTTATTGAGAGCATTCGTATGTATGGTGTTGATGTTATGTACATCAAACGTACTATAGGCGCCCGTGATGATGTTTTAAACGAAGACGATTTGCCAATATACGATGAAGTGTTTCAGTTTGAGGCTTATGTTAAAAACGTTGATGGATTTGAAGGTGAAGGCGATTTCTTATCTAAATTTGGTTTACAAATCCGTGACAGTATTACATTTACTGTGGCCAATAGAACATTCGAAAGACATGTTACACGAGAAGTTGTTGAAATCATACGACCTCGTGAAGGCGATTTAATATACTTCCCGCTTAACGAAAAAATGTTTGAAATCAAATTTGTTGAACATGAAAGCGTATTCTATCAGTCCGGCGCTTTACAAGTACAAGACATGAGATGTGAGTTAATTGAATTTAGTAATCAAAGATTCTCAACTGGCCATCCAAATATTGATAACTATTTTGATTCTATTGACACTACATCAACTACTACTTTACAAGACCTTGCTAATACAGAAATTGATGGAAGTGATTCTCTTGCAAGAAACTTTACATTCGAACAAGAAGGCGATAATATTCTCGACTTTTCTGAAAGTGATCCGTTTACAGAAAACATTACTATAAGTGATACCTAATGGCCATAGCTAACTATTTCTACAATAATACAACACGCAAATATGTAGCCCTTTTTGGTACATACTTTAATCAACTACAAGTTCAGAGAGTTGATAATGGTGGAGTAACACAGCAATCAATGATTGTGCCAATCTCTTACGCACCATATCAAAAGATATTATCAAGATTAGATCAAAATCCAGACTTCAAAGCAAAAGCCGCAATCACTCTACCTCGTATGTCGTTTGAAATGACTAATATGACATATGATTCAGAACGTAAAATTGCTCCTGTTACCAAAATACGAAAAACAGTAGTTGATGATACGCTAGGCGGCCGTAAGTTTGTTTATGCTGGTGTTCCATATAACTTAGATTTCCAACTGTTTATTATGACTAAATACCAAGAAGACGCAGTTAAGTTGTTAGAACAGATCATTCCATTCTTTAATCCAGACTACACCCGAACAGTAAGACTTATGACTGGTTTAGAACCAATTGATATCCCTTTGATATTAAATGGTGTTTCGATGGATGAAGTATACGAAGGAAGTTTTGACGAACGAAGAGCAATAGTGTATACACTTAACTTTACTATGAAAACATGGTACTTCGGACCTGAGAAATCAAGTAAAGTTATTAAGTTTGTTGATATACGATATGCTACAGACTCAACAAGTAATACTGCCCCAGAAGAGTTTTATACCTTACAGCCTGGTATGAATGCTAATAATGTTGCTACCACAGACCAAGATCTGTCTGTTGATTACAGTTTAATAGATTATGATGATGACTGGGATTACGCATCTAAAACTGCAAATACTGCACCTTCATCTTAGGGGTTGACATTTGCACCAAAGTGTGTTATAATATATAATTAGATCTATAAGATGACGGAGATATTATGAGTAGAATTGGATTTACATGTAGCGCGTTTGATTTGTTACATGCAGGACACGTGCAAATGTTAAGAGATGCAAAAGCGCAATGCGACTATTTAATGGTAGGATTACAAATGGATCCTGCTAGAGATAGACCAAAAGACAAAAACCCGCCTATACAAACAATTGTTGAAAGATATACACAACTCAAGGCAATATCATATGTTGATGAGATTATACCTTATAACACAGAACAAGATCTCGAAGATATATTAGAATTGTATCATATTGATGTTCGTATTTTAGGTGATGAATATAGAGATAAAGAGTTTACTGGTAAAGATATTTGTCGAAAACGTGATATTGAACTATATTTTAATAAAAGAGATCACAGGTTTAGTACTTCTGGGCTAAGAAAAGCTTGCGCCCTTAAATGAAATACGACAGACTAAGATCAGCAGCTTATGGTGAAGGCCGCAGATGGTTTAAATGGTGGCTAATATTTACAGGTCAGAGAAGGTCATAAATAAGTAATGAAACAAGATAAAATAGCTGAGGTTCTTAATATGCGATCGCTAGAAGACGCTGACGAGAGAAAACAAGCAATATTAGATGGAGTCAGAGAGAATGATCCTGAAGTTCTTCCTATTGTTATTGCTGAAGACGAGGAAGTTGATAACTTACCTGTAGAAGGTGTAGTACAACCTCTCGCAGTTGTAGATAGCCAGGCTGATGAGAATCTAAAAGATATTGAGTTAGCCAAAGAAAATATTGAGAATATTATTAACTTGGGTGATGAGTCAATCAAAGAAATGGTTGAGATTGCAAAGCAGTCTGAGTCACCAAGAGCCTTTGAAGTTGTATCTACTTTAATGAAAACACTACTTGACGCTAACAAAGATTATGTTGAAATGTCAACAAAGAAAAGATATGCTAAAGAAGAAGCAAATCCTTCTAAAACTGAAGTTACTAATAATAATTTAATATTATCTACTGCCGACTTACTTAAAATGATAAATGGCGAACAAGATAAAACATGAGTAATGGATATTTAGGAAACTCATATCTCAAGCGATCAGCTGAAGCTATAGAGTATACGCCTGAACAAATAAAAGAATTTATGAAATGTGCTAAGGATCCCATATACTTTGCAAAAAGTTATATTAAGATTGTGCACGTTGATAGAGGCTTAGTACCATTTGACATGTATGATTATCAAAAAGAAATTTGCAATAAAATCTTTGCAAATCGACGTGCTTGTGTTTTAACGGCTCGTCAGTCTGGTAAAACAACTACTGCTGTTGCTGTTATATTACATTACATATTGTTTAACGAATTTAAGACTGTTGCTATCCTTGCTAACAAAGGAGATGCTTCTAGAGAAGTTATGGGTAGGCTCAAGTTAGCATATGAAGCGTTACCGAAATGGCTACAACAAGGTATCGAAGAGTGGAATAAGGGTAATATAGCACTAGAGAATGGCTGTCAAGTATTAGCAGGAACAACATCTTCAAGCGCTATTCGTGGTAAGTCTGTAAATTTCCTATATCTAGATGAGGTTGCATTCATTGAAGGTTACGATGAGTTTTTCGCTTCTGTATATCCTACTATTTCATCTGGTGAATCTACCAAACTATTAATGACCTCCACCCCCAACGGCTTAAATCATTTTTGGAAAACTTGTAAAGGTGCTGAAGAAGGTACTAATGGTTACGAGTTTACTAAAGTAATGTGGAACGATGTACCAGGTAGAGATGAAAAATGGAAAGCCGAAACGCTCGAAGCTTTAGATCATGACGAACAAAAGTTTAAACAAGAATATTGTTGTGAATTTTTAGGTAGTTCAGGAACACTCATTGATGGTTCTAAATTAAAAGAATTAGCTTATTCACGGCCAATACAAGAAAGAGAATTCTTAACACAATACGAAGTAGCTTTAGAAAATCATACGTATGTAATAACAGTTGACGTATCTCGTGGTAAAGGATTAGATTATAGTACGTTTAATGTAATAGATATAACAACTATGCCTTATAAGCAAGTCTGCACTTTTAGAGACAACACTGTCTCACCAGTGGATTTCGCGGCAATTATATATAGAATAGGATTAATGTACAATGAGGGCGCGGTACTTATCGAAATCAATGATATCGGTGAACAAGTATCAGATGTGCTCTTAATGGACTATGGTTATGAAAATCTGTTGTTTACTGAAAACGCAGGAAGATCTGGTAAAAGGATTTCAAGCGGGTTTGGTAAAAGAACAGATAATGGAATAAGAACAACAAAAAGTGTTAAAAGTATCGGTTGTTCTATATTAAAAATGCTGATTGAACAAAATCAGTTAATTTTACAGGATTATAACACAATACAAGAGTTATCGCGTTTTTCAAAAAGAGGATCATCATACGAAGCGGAATCTGGTGCACACGACGATTTGGTAATGAATTTAGTTATCTTTTCGTGGTTAACAGACCAGGGATTCTTTAAAGATCTTACTGATATTAACACTATGATGCGCTTAAGACAAAAGACGGAAGAACAAATCGAACAAGATTTATTACCATTTGGATTTATAGATGATGGTGGTGATGTTGTTGAAGATGATGGTTATGGTTTTGCTAGAGAGTCATGGCAAATTTGACACCCGTTTACAAGCTTTCTGTTTTTATAAATAGAACTGTGATAACTAATTTTAGACAAAAGTTTTAAATAGATAATATTAAAGGAGAAATAATATGGCTTTTTCCGTAAGTCCTTCGGTAATCGTTCGCGAAGTGGACGCGTCAGCCGCGGTACCGGCCATCGCAACGCCACCAGCTGCAATTGCAGGTGTTTTTAGATGGGGTCCGGTCGGTGAAACAGTACTAGTTTCTTCAGAGAATGAATTAGTAAACCGTTTTGGCGAACCAAATAACGATAACTATGAAACATTCTTTGTTGCAGCAGACTACCTTTCATACTCAAACGCTCTTTACGTAGCTCGTATAGATAACGGTGCAAATACAGCATCGTCTGATGATAGATCAAACGCAAATTCATCACTTTGGACAAGTGGTGCATTCGAGGCTTTATATCCAGGAGATCTGGGTAATTCATTAGAAGTATCATATGTGCATAGTACTGCGTTTGAAAACGATGTAATGGCAATCAGCGATATCCCTACATCAAAATTAACTGGTAATACAGCGTTGAACCAAACACTTGCCTTTAATGCAAATACAGTTGTATTTGAAGTGCTGCCAGGTAACGCTATTTCAAATACTTCCTTCGTTGCTGGCGATGTTATTGAAATCGGTAACGAATCTGTTGGGTATCAAGATATTCCAGTAACTGCATTTGTTGAGAAGACATTAGCGGCCGCTGGAACTGAAACAGCTAACAGCTCATTGATTGTATCTCACGAATACACAGTCTCTTTAGGCGGAACATACAAGCTTGCAGCAGACGCTTTAGATACGTTAAGTTTGAAACGTAAGTGGAAAAACCACAGCTCATTCCAGAAAGCACCACAAACTGGTAACTATCACATCTTAGTTAAAGATGAAGATGGAGGTATTACTGGTGATGCAGGTACTATACTAGAGCTTTATGAAGATGTATCAGCAAATACAGCTGCTCAACTGCCTGATGGATCAACAAATTACTTCAATAATGTTATTACCGCTAAATCAAGTTGGGTTAAAGTTGCTAATACAGGAGTCTTTAGCGCAAATACTAATTACAGCACATACGAGAGTTTAGCATACGGTACTGCAGGTAGTACTGAATCAACAGCAACACTTGGTATGAAGGCTGCTGGTTACGACTTGTTTAAATCATCAAATGAAATTGATGTTTCATTCATTCTTCAAGGTAAAGGTGACAACTCAGGTAACCTTGCTAACTATATCATTTCTAATATCTCAGATTATAGAAAAGATTGTGTTGCATTCCTATCACCTTCTAAAGAAGCAGTAGTAGACGAAAATAAAACAAACGCAAAACTTACTAAAACAATTGCATATAGAAATACGCTTCAGAATAGCTCATACTGGTTTATGGATTCTGGATACAAGTACAGATACGATAAGTATAATGATTTTTATCGTTGGGTACCACTGAATGGTGATACTGCTGGTCTAGCTTCAAGAGTTGAACCTTTTGAATCTCCAGCTGGTTTCCGTAAGGGCGTAATCAAGAATGTTGTTAAACTTGCGTTTAATCCTAATAAAGCTCATAGAGATCAACTCTACAGCAAAGATATTAACCCAGTAATGAGTCAAGTAGGTCAAGGAATTGTACTATTTGGTGATAAAACAGGACTTGGTTTAACTTCAGCATTTGACAGATTAAATGTACGAAGACTGTTTATCTCGGTTGAAAAGGCGATTGCTAATGCGGCTCAGACATTCTTGTTTGAATTAAACGACGAATTTTCTCAAACACAGTTTAAGAATATCGTTGAACCTTTCCTAAGAGAAATTCAAGGACGAAGAGGTATAATTGACTTTAGAGTTATTGCTGACGCTACTGTTAATACTCCTGCGGTAATTGATCAAGGTAAATTTAAAGCTAATATCTTTATTAAACCGGCCCGTTCAATTAACGTTATTGAATTAACCTTTGTGGCAACACGAAGTGGGATTGAGTTTGAAGAAATTGTCGGCTCAATCGGTTAATAAATAATATAAAAGGAGAATACGAACATGGCATTTAACATTAACGAATTTAAGTCACAGTTAACTGGTGGCGGTGCCCGTCCAAGTCTGTTCCAAGTTCAAATTCTTAACCCTGTTGCTCCTGAAGCAGATTTTAAAGTTCCATTTATGGTACGTGCGGCTGGTTTACCAGCCTCTACTGTTGGTACTTTTAATGCTAACTACTTCGGAAGACAGATTAAGTATGCAGGTGATAGAACATTTGCAGATTGGACAGTAACTTGTATTAACGACGAGGATTTCGTAGTCAGAAATGGTATGGAAGCGTGGATGAATGCTATTAATACACACGATAGCAACTTACGTGCATTACCACAAGATTACAAATCTAACGGTATTATAACACAATATAGTAAAGATGGAGACGCAATAAGAACTTACGTCTTTGAAGGAATGTATCCTACTACAGTAGACCAGATTACTATGGACTGGGGCACAACTGATCAGATCGAAGAATTTACGGTCAACTTCAGTTATGACTTCTGGAGAGTAGAAGGTACTACTGGAATTCCTACAACCTAATTTAGGTAATATAAAATGAAATTATTTGGCTTTGAAATAAAGAGGCCACAAGACGAGGTTAGCAATGATGTTGCCTCTTTTGTGGCACCTCAAAATGATGATGGTGCGATTACCGTTAGTGGTAATTCACTTGGTGGTTTTTATAGTACTATACTTGATATGGAAGGTGCAGCTAAGTCTGAATCTGAACTGATCACTAAGTATAGAAATATGGCCATGCAGCCTGAAATTGCTCAGGCTATTGACGACGTAGTTAACGAAGCGATATCTGTTGATATTGATGAAAGTGTTGTTAAGATTACTTTAGGTGAGGCTGACTTGCCTGATAAAGTAAAGGAACGTATTACAGAAGAATTTGATAACGTATTGGCCATGATGGACATAGCTAATAATGGTTATGATATGTTTCACAAGTTCTATGTTGATGGTAGATTAAACTATCACATAGTTATTAATCCTAAGGATTTGAAAAAAGGTATTGCAGAAATAAGATACTGCGATCCTAGAAAACTAAAATTAATACGAGAAGTTGATAAGAAGAGTAAGGATCCACACAGTGGTGTCCCAACTAAGAAGATCAAGAATGAGTATTATATGTACTCAGAAAATGGTTTTGGTTCTTCTAAGTCTGGTGGTGATGGTTCAGCTCAAGGCTTTAAGATTACTAAGGATAGTGTAGCTCGAGTAACATCGGGTTTAATGAATGAGAATAATAGTTTAGTACTATCTCATTTACATCCTGCGATCAAGCCGCTAAACCAACTACGTATGTTAGAAGATGCTACTGTTATTTACACACTAACAAGAGCGCCTGAAAGAAGAATTTTTTATATTGATGTCGGTAATTTACCGAAAGCTAAGGCAGAGCAATATCTTAGAGATATGATGACTCGCCACAAGAATAAGCTTCAATATAATTCATCAACTGGTGAGATTAATGATTCTCGCAAAATGATGACAATGACAGAAGATTTTTGGTTCCCACGAAGAGGTGGTGAACGAACAACTGAAGTTGATACACTAGCCGGAGGCTCAGCTGCTGGTTTAAGTGATGACACAAACATGTTGTACTTCCAACGCAAATTATATAAAGCGCTGAAAGTACCTTTAACGCGTTTAGAGCCAGAGAGTCAAGCGACCTTTGGTAGAGCTTCAGAAATTACACGTGATGAACTTAAGTTTGGTAAGTTTATTAAGAGAATTAGATCACGTTTTTCTTGGTTGTTTAGTATTATCCTAGAGAAACAGTTGATTTTAAAAGGTGTTTTAACACCTGAAGAATTTGATGCCATACGTAACGATATCCGATATGAATTTGCTAGGGATAATTATTACGATGAGTTAAAACAATCCGAAATATTACGTGAGCGTATGACTACTCTCAGAGATATTGAAGATCACATTGGAAAATATTATTCAAGAGAATGGGTTATTAGAAATATCCTTCAGATTACAGAAGAAGAATTTATGGATATGACTGATCAGATGGAGAAAGAAAAGGCAGAAGCCCCAGATGATGAAGCTGAAGATGACACTTCTTTCTAAAAACGAATTTAAATTGATAATAAATATAGATTAGATAAGATTAAATAGGGACTAAATATGAAAAACTTTAAAGACCTGCTTTCTGAGGTGGCGCAACCAAAATCGCCGGAAGAGAGAGCATTTAAAGATCAGCATAAGATTGAATTAATAAAACACCCAGTCGCGCCTGACTTTGTTCACACAGGAGAAATTCCTGGTAAAACAAAAAAGGAAAGGCTTGCTGATGTAAAGGCCGGTGAAGACGAGAAAAAATATGATGGTGGAGCTGCAGCAAAAGCTAAACCGTTTAAAATGCCCCGTAATATAGACGAATCTGAAGAGTCAGGAATTGATCGCTTCTCTGATAGAGAAGTTAAGATGGCAATTGGTATTGCTTCTGATAAGAGATACGCCGGTGGTAATATGACAGGTGCAGTTGCAGCTATCAATAAACTTGCAAAAGGTTTATCTAGACACCCTCAAGTTGCTGCAGTGCTTCAGCGCCAAAACGAAAGTAAAGAATCAATATCATTTAAAAGTCTTATGAGTAAAATATCTCATTCAGAAGATCTTCTGGAAAGTCCCCAAGAAGAAGTCTCAATGATGATGAAACAACTCAACTTTATATGTTACGCTTCTGAAGAAATCCAAGAGTATTTAGAAATTGATGGTTTGGATCCAGAAGAATGGTGGCAGTCAAAATTAGCACAAGTATTTAGTCAAGTAAAATCCCTATACGCTTATGCTAAAGGAAACGAAATCACAAACAAAGCAATTGACTTAGACAAAGACGATGTTGAAGGCGATGACGATGATGTGATGGATACTGATTTAGAAGCTGGATATATCAATTCAGGAATGTATGAAGAAGTTGAAGAGTTTAGTCAAATAACAGAAAAGTTTGACTTAAGCGAATCTAAGATTGATGTAGATTTTGTTGGTAGCGATAGTCAAAAAGCTTCTCAAGAAAAAAGATTCAATGTTAAAATCTCAATGCACGGTGATGGACAAGCATTTGTAAGTGGCGAACCAAGAGACGTTTGGAAATTTGCTGTAAGTCACTACGGTGATGCTGATGATGCTGCTGATGTACATAAAGGATTAGCTAAATCTGTTGGTGTTAAGACAGAATCTTTAGAAAAAAAAAGCTCCTTAATAGAAGCCAATTTCAAGCCGGGTAATATAAGACTTAAGAATGGTCAATCGGTTAAATTAGATTTTAAAGATGTTAAGGCACTCAACGCGATGATGAAAGGATTAAATCCTAAAAATCGTAAAGAGATGGAAACTAACATGATGAAAGACAAAAAAGGATTTGGCGAAATCTTAAAATTTGCTACTCAGGCTGGAGTTTAAAGAATGGCTTGGGTTGACATACCAGGATCGAACGCGGTTTGGCAATATGATAATGCAGCAACAGCAGCAGATACGTATGCAGATGCCAATGGAACAACTGCAGTTGGTGTTAGAACATATACTCCAACTGGTGGTAACGCTCAGCTTACTTATGTTAAGTGTAGAAAAAAGGGCGAGACTGCAGAGCGCGGCGAACTGAATAAGAATTACTATGACGCTAGAATATAACGAAAGTTATAAATAAAACAAAGAAAAGGTGTAATTATGAAACTTATTACAGAATTAAACGAACATCTTGAAGTGATTACTGAAGCTAAAGAAGACGGAACTAGGTCTCACTTTATCGAAGGCATCTTCATGCAGGGTGATCTAAAAAATAGAAACGGACGTACTTATCCGAGTGAAACTCTTGAGAAAGAGATGGCACGCTATGATAAAGAATTTATCCAACCAAAGCGTGCACTTGGAGAACTGGGCCACCCAGACGGCCCGACAATTAATGGTGATAGAGTATCACACCTAATTACTTCAATGAGACGTGAAGGCAACGACTTTTACGGTAAAGCAAAAATCTTATCTACTCCAATGGGTGAGATTGTTAAATCTTTACTTGACGAAGGCGTTAAAATCGGAGTTTCAACTAGAGGTTTGGGTTCAGTTAAACAACTAGCAGACGGTGTTATGGAAGTTCAAAAAGACTTTCATCTTGCCACAGTAGACATTGTAACTGATCCTTCAGCTCCTAATGCATTTGTAAATGGTATTATGGAGAATAGAGAGTATTATTACGATATTGCTTCTTCATCTTGGAGACCTCAAGCAGTAGCTGAGGCAATTGAAGAGATCGTTGAAGAAGTAGAAAGAAAAGTTAATCGTGTAGTGCGAACAATTGACGAAGCAACGGCCGCAAGGATGTTTCAATCATTCGTTCGTTCTTTAAGAGATTAAACAATTAATAAATAATTTGTTAATAAACAATTTACAATAAGTTTAAGTATTTAAATAGATATTAAAGGAGAAATAATTATGGCAGACGACAAAAATAAATTCGTTGCTGACGACGGTTACTCAGAAGTACCTCAGCCTGTAAAGCCTGAAGGTGGAGAAATTGTTAAGAAGAAAAAGGGCGATGTCGAAGTCAAGAAATCAGATGTAAAAACACCAGGTCAAGAAAAAGCCGGTGAGAAAGTACCAACTGCTGAAGAAGTAGAAACTACTGACGAAGTTGTTGAAGAAGTTGTACAGATTGAAAATTCAATCGAATCAATTTTTGAAGGTACTGATCTTTCAGATGAATTTAAAGCAAATATTAAACTAGTATTCGAAGCAGCTGTTAATGAGCAAGTTGCAACAAAGACAGACTCTTTGAAAGAAGAACTAGAAACTAAACTAGAAAGTGAACTCAGTGAAGCTATCGATAATCGTATGAAGGATGTTGTTGAAAATGTAGACAAATATCTAGACTACGTTGTTGGTGAGTGGATGGAAGAGAATAAAATCGCTGTAGAAGCCGGTATCAAAGTTGAAATGGCAGAATCTCTACTAGACGGTCTTAAAGGACTTTTCGAAGAGCACAACATCGAAATATCAGAAGAGACTTTTGATGTAGTTGAAAGTTTAGAAAAACAAGTTTCAGACCTTGAAGCAGGTAGTAACTCTGTAGTCAATGAAAACATTGAACTTAAAGCTGCTATTTCTTCTATGAAGGCTGAAAAAGTATTTGAAGGTATGGTCAGCGGTTTATCTGAAAATCAGATAGAACGTTTTAAAGTACTTTCTGAAAAGCTTGACGTTGAAGATGAAGCTGCATATGCAGAAAATCTTTCAGTAATCAAGGAATCCTTCTTTAGCGAGGGCAAAATTGCTACTCCTAAAGTAGAGGATGTCGAAGAAGACGAAATTATTCTAGAAGAACAGGAAGTGAAAAAACCAACTTCTGATTACACTTCTATAAATGCTCTAGTTGAAGCTTTCAACACTAAGAAGTAAAGAATAATTAAAATTGGTTTGTTTAAAAAACTTAATTTAATTTAATACAAAAGGAGATAGATATGAGTAACTATCAAGCATTGGTGGAAAAGTGGAGCCCTATCTTAGAGCATGCATCTTTTTCCCCTATTACTGATTCTCATAAGAAAGCGGTAACAGCAACGATCCTCGAAAACACAGAGAGAGCTCTGTCAGAAACTGGTGATTTATCAGCAAATATGACAAGCCTACTTTCAGAAGCATCACCAACTAACGATGCTGGAACAGGTGGTTTCGGATCTGCGTCAACAGCAGCTGGTCCAACAGCTGGTTATGACCCAATTCTTATTAGTTTGGTACGAAGAGCGGTTCCTAACCTAATCGCATATGACATCTGTGGCGTACAGCCTATGACTGGTCCTACTGGTCTAATCTTTGCTATGAGAGCAAGATACGGTGCACAAAACGGTGATGAAGCATTCTACGCGGAAGCGGATACTGACTTCTCTGGTGACGGCACTCACGCTAACACTTTACCTAACGCTAACAACGCCCTTATCACAACTGGTACTGGTCTTGGAACAGGCGCTGGTGAAGCACTTGGTGATGGAGTTGGAGCTGGCTACGCAGAAATGGCCTTCTCAATCGAGAAAGTAACTGTTGCTGCAAAAACTAGAGCTCTAAAAGCTGAATACACTACTGAGCTTGCTCAGGATCTACGTGCTGTTCACGGCTTAGACGCTGAAACTGAACTTGCTAACATTCTTCAATCTGAAATCTTAACAGAAATCAACAGAGAAGTTGTTAGAACAATTTACAAGACTGCTGAAGCTGGTGCCCCTGGTACTGCTGCTGCTGGTGTTTTCGACTTAGATGTCGACGCTAACGGTCGTTGGTCTGTAGAGAAGTTCAAGGGACTTATGTTCCAAATCGAGCAAGAAGCAAACGCTATTGCAAAGGGTACTCGTAGAGGGAAAGGTAACATGGTTATCTGTTCTTCAGACGTAGCATCTGCATTGCAAATGGCTGGTGTACTAGACTACGCACCTGCTCTTAACTCTAATACTCTTGAAGTTGATGATACTGGTAATACTTTTGCTGGTGTTCTTAACGGACGTTTCAGAGTATACATCGATCCATTCGCTGGCTCTAACTACCTAGTAGTTGGATATAAAGGTTCTAGCGCATTCGATGCTGGCTTGTTCTACTGCCCATACGTTCCATTACAAATGGTTCGTGCTGTTGGTGAGAATAGCTTCCAACCAAAAATCGGATTCAAAACTCGATACGGTATGGTTGCTAATCCATTCGCAGAGGGTACTACGCAAGGTGTTGGTGCATTAACCGACAATGCGAACAAGTACTACAGAAGAGTTCGTGTAACAAACTTATTCTAATAATAAGTTACATTGGTACTTTAAAGGGGGATCTTCGGATCCCTCTTTTTTTTACTTTACAAAAAGTTTTATAAGAGTTTTAGGCCCGCTTTAGAACCAATAGATTGATATTCTTTTATGGGACCATTGACATACGCGATCTTATCGGTTTCAAAGTTTTTAGCAACCATGAAGATTTTTCCGTTATCTGTATGTGTTAGTACACCGATCGGTGTTTGGCAATCCCCGTCAATTTCTCTGAGCATTTCCATTTCAGCCATACATTCATACCATGTTTTCCAATGGTTAACATTTGACAGAGTTTTTGATATGTAGTCATTAATACGTGTTTGTATAGCAATAACACCTTGACCTGGCGCAGGTAGCATATCAGCAGTTCCAAATACTTTACTGATCTTATTTTCTAATCCTAGAGCATCGAGTCCAGCTTTAGCTAAACATATCGCGTCGTATTCTCCATTCTCCTGCTTATTAATCCGAGTATCTATATTCCCACGTATAGGAATGATCTCAGCCCGTGGGTATAACTCTCGTAACTGGTAGATCCTTCTAGGACTACTTGTACCTATAGTACGGGGGTTAATATGGTTACCAACAAGGCAGTCGTGGTAGTCATTTCTGGGTACCACACAGGGTATATGCAGGTGTTCTTCGTTATCTCGAGTGAGATCTTTAAAGGCGTGTACAGCAAGGTCAATATTACCATCAATAAGACTTTGCTCTATTTCTTTAGAGAATACACCTTTACCACCCATTTCTTCAATGGCGATCGTTGGATTTAGATCTGCTGTAGAATCTATTAAGATTGTATTCGTTTGAAATGGAATTTGTTCTTGAGCTTGTGCAGTATAAGCAAGTGCTAGTTTAGATTTACGTGTGCCAACTAATGGTATCATAATATAGTCTCAATTGGTACTCCCTAGGAGAGTCGAACTCCTGTTGCCGAGATGAAAACCCGGTGTCCTAACCACTAGACGAAGGGAGCTTGGTTTATTCTTCTTCTTTGTCTATATTAAAGAATTCGTCAAACTTGATTAAGTGACAGTTGTCACCTGTCCCAGTAGTTTTAAGGAATCCTTGATCAATAAGAGATTCTATAGTAGAAGCCACAATTTCTTTTTTAGTATCTGCCCAGGTAGCAAAGTATCCAAAGACAGTAAAAACTACAGCTGTAACTATAAACTCTATAACACCAAAACTTATTTCCATTAAAGGTCTCCGTATCTAGCTAATACTTTTTCAATGATCTTCTGCTGAGCTGTTAGATTTTTATCAGAGTCGATCTCTCTTTCTATACTAACAAGAGTATCATCACCGTAATCTTCGGAAATAATAAAGCCGTGTTCTACTGCCATTGTAAGCACAGCGCGCTCGTCTATTTCAGCTAACTTTTTTAAAGCTGCTTCTAGAACCTCGTCTATATCGAGTTTTCCTCTTTTGCAATCTTCCATCAACGTACTTACTATTTCGTTATTCACTTTAGGCGCCTCCTTAATATACTTATAAAAGTTTGTTATTTGCTTACGTAATCCCATCTAAAAGTTCCTCTTTGTTGTAACCTTCAAATCCTTGCCACCAGCTAGGTGCTGGACGACCCCAATCCCACTTAGCAAAAGGTTTTGCTGCATGGTAATAGTTTCTGTAAGCCTGAACTGCATCATCACTTTTGCAATCAGGATACTGACTCATCGCTTGTGCAAACGGCGTGAGTCCAATATCTGGTATATTCTTAGGAGGCATGCTTAGGCTTACGCCGAGTTTATGCCATGTAAGATGTTGTTTATTTCTACGAAACTCAAATTCGTTCGCCAGGCCGCGAAAGTGTTCGTAGTGCCATTCATAATTAGTTTTACTTTCCATAGTCCATGTTGTACATGGGTGAAACTTGTGTACTGCTAAGTAAAAAGTATCGTCTCTTTCGTCGCCAAAAGAGTAGTATTGTTGCATGGTTTTGCCAGATCGAGATCTTCTTCTCTCTGGTTTACCGTCAAGCATTCGATGTGCTGTTGAAAGCATTTGTGCACTCTCAACAATCATTTTAGGTACGTGTCTGTCACAACACATTTGCGCCGCAGCAATAGGATCTGAATCTAAAACAAATATATTCAAATTACTTTACCCACACTTTGTTATACTTCGTAGGCATATTTTCGCAAGAGTAAATATCTTCGTCAGTATAGTTAATTACTGTAACACACTCGTCAGTAGAATGCGATATATGAACATCAGGGATTGCAGCATAGAAAGAAAAAGCAAATGCAAATGTACAAGTAACAATTACGAATGCACCTACTGTCTTAATAAGATCTTTTATACTATTGCTCATATTCACCTACCTTTTTAAATTTACGTCTAGTTTTAGAAAACTGTTTCATTGGCTTGTTAAAGACTTTTAATTCACTGCCTGGAGCTTGATAAGCTACAAGCTGAACTTGGCTATTAACATGATATAGACCATTTGCAACTGGCTCATTGCCCCAGTCAGTTACTTCTTGTAAAATCTCAATCATTATGCAGCCTTCCTTGAAAAGTATCTTCCTTTTCCTGAGTAACCAATTTTATTAACAGCTTCTAATGGAGAAGATGATTTAACTTCTGCGAGGTATTCTTCAACAGTGTAGTTTTCAACGATTGCATTAACCCAAGATTTCCAAGGCTTTGAGCCGTACTTGAACCTAGCAATAAATGATGGCTTAACTAGACCGACCCAAGATGGGTGACAGTCAGGATGTACCTCGTTCATTAGAGGTGCATTCTCAAACCCGCCTCTATACATTAAGTACATTCCATCCCAAGTAAATTGGTCTTTATCAAAGTTAGTCATAATCATTTCTCCATTTTTCATAATTTATAAGTATATTATATCATATCAAAAGGTATTTGTCAACCCTTTTTGACATTTATTTTCACTTATTTACGCAGACTTTAGAAGAGCTGGTGTTACTCTCCACAAACCGCCGTCTGCAGTTTTCAATTGGATGTTCTTGATCATGACCTTTGTGATAACACCTTCAATGCGCTCTCCGATCTTTGATGTAAACCAGACGTTCTGGCCAGTCCTAAAGGAATTCTTAATAACTTGCTGCTTAGCTTTATGTTGAGCGTTAAACATGCTTCCAATTTGACGCATCTGAGATTGATCAGCTTTAGCAAGTAAAGAGTTCAGTTTGTTCATTTCAGTAGTAGTTAGCATAATATAGTTTCCTTTAGTTTAAATTTTAATTATTTAATATGTATATTATATCATATCAAATGGTGTTTGTCAACACTTATTTTCACTTATTTTTCTAACTGGAGCTTAATCCAATAGGCTTTAAATTCTTCAAGAAGATATTCATTCTCTGCAGCTTCTAAGAGAGTATCTCCGTTACAAATAGTAACTTCAGATGGATCAGCATTGTCCATGATATATTCGTTATAGTCACTAAAGATATCATTAAGATCTTCGGCCATAGCTTCTTCAAAGGCGAGATTTAAATTAGTTAAATTCATTATTGGTGCTCTTTTTAAGTTTATTTAATTATTTAATATGTATATTATATCATATCAAAGAGTCTTTGTCAACACTTTGTTAACATATTTTTATATCAATTTGTTATAAGCTTATAACTATAATGAATAACCAGCAGATTTACCATAAAAGCCGATTTCTTCGAGCATTAACACGATGCTGTCCATATTAGTCTTGCCGACCATAGGATAGATGCCTACAGTCATAGGATCTGTAAGATTAAACTGGCAGCCTTCCAGAGTTGGATCATTCTTTTTGATCCATAGGTCAACTAAGATCTTACCATGCTCAAAGGTTTCTAAGTCTTTAGTTCTGACCTCGAAGTCTGTGATGTAGTAAGCATCATCTCTAGTTAAAGTTGGTTCTGGTTGGTTTCCAAGTATTCTTATGTCCATTTAGTTTCCTGTTTAATTTAATTTATAAGTATATTATAACATATCAAAACGAATTTGTCAACTGTTTTTTCACTTTTTTTTAACTTTTTTCAGAGTCTTCTCATTATAAATAGAACGGAGCCCTAGTTAGCTTCGTATGGAGTAGAAAATGGAACAAATCTTGCAGTTGATCTCAGACGTTGGCCTACCGATTGCTGGCGCCCTTGTAATGGGATTCTTTATCTTTATTATTATTAGACAGATTTTTGAAGGAATCGTTGATAGTATTAAGACATTAACAATATTTTCGGAGGGCTTGGAGAATCGAGCTAGGTCCATGAGCAACGAAATTATTAAGATCGACTTACTCGTAAGTTCAGCGTTAGGACTAACACCAGATACCGATCGTATAGCTAGAGCTGAAAATTTTATTGAAGACGGAAAAGTGGATGTAAGGAGAGACTAATGGTAATGCACGTAGGTTACAAATTTGATATAACTGAAGAAGGGCTACTGCTAAGTGATGTTAATTCTTCACTAGAAGATCATAGCCAAGTAAATATAGACAGAACGCCTTTAAATGTTGGCGATTCGTTTGTGCTTGAGTTAGACCAAAACGGATGTATGTTTTTTAAGAAGTCGGAAGTTCAACTTAGCTTGGACCTCTAACACATGGATGGATTAGACATAGCTGCCATAGTGCAAGAATACGGGTTTCCTACTATAATGGTTTGTGGTTTAGGTTATTTTGTATATTTTGTTTGGAAATTCATTAATGAAACTATCCAACCAGCTATAGATAAACATCACATGCAATTAATTAAAGTAATAGATCGTGTCCGAATGTTAGATCAAGACTTAATTAGATTGCAACAGAAAGTGAATGTGGTTTTAGAATATAAAGCTAAGGACGGTCTTATTCAAAAGGCCGAAGAAGAGCTTGAAAGAAAAAAGAGGAAGAAAAATGAAAATAATTAATGGAACCTGTTTAGGTATTCTAATATTAATTTTGTATTTCGGCGCTCAGTACACAATGGCGGAACCGATAGTACACGGATTTAAAAATCCATCGTTCAGTGGTATAGGAACAGGGGCTCACTACCTAACTGTTGAAAACCAAGAACATGGCAGAAAGAAAGCAATTAAAGATGCAATGGAAGCTGCTGAAAGAGCAGCGCAAAGAGCTGCTGAAAATACAACTCTTGCCAAGTTTATAAGAAACTTAGAATCACGTATATATGCGCAGTTATCAAAACAGTTAGTTGATAACATGTTTAGTAATGACGACCCAGTTAGATTTGGTTCTTTTGTTTTAGAAGGATCAACTGTAACTTATGAAGTCATAACAGGTGCGGATGGTGAAGAATTTATTAAGATGACAATTGTTGACGAGCATGGTTCAACAACAGTTATTGAGATCCCTATAGGATCAGGAAATTTTGGGAGTGGAGATGATGCGTCTGACGGCGGCTAGCCTATTTCTATTATTCCTTACTGGTTGTGCGCAAATGCCACAGTGGTCAGCTGGACCAGCTAATTGTGAGTATGGACAAGGACAATATAAAGAAGGGTGGAGCAAAGATTTATATACTGGTGTAAGACAATACACCGAAAGTAAACAAATATGCATAGAAGCGCCTGAAGTTATTAAGCTGCCCTCGTATATTGATTTACTTGCTTTGCCAGCTGCTAAGTCTATGCCAGTCGTTGCTGTATATAGATTTGCAGATAAAACAGGACAAAGAAAAGATTCACAGACAGGACAAAGTTTCTCCACCGCAGTAACACAAGGTGGAACAGAATTATTAATTGATGCTTTAAAGACAGCCGCAAACGGTAAATGGTTTAGAGTAGTCGAACGAGAAGGTATTGACGGCTTAGTTCGTGAAAGACAGATTGTAAGATCCACTAGAGACGAAGCAGCTAAGAAGCTGAAAAAACCGTCTACTGGTGTTGGTCCACTTTTATTTGCAGGAATGATAATAGAAGGCGGAATTATTGGTTATGATAGTAATATTAGAACTGGAGGACGAGGAGCAAGAACTCTAGGTATTGGTTTTAGTAATCAATATCGACAAGACGTAGTTACTGTTTCAATACGTGCAGTTTCAGTATTAACAGGTGAAATATTATTGAATGTTCAAACTCGGAAAACTGTATTAAGTGTAGGCTCAGGCGGAGATTTATTTAGATTTATAGAACAAGGAACACAGTTAATTGAGTATGAAGACGGAGTTGGTAATAATGAATCAGTGACATATGCGGTACGAACAGCTATAGAAGCTGCCGTATTAGAAATGGTATACCAAGGACACGATAGAGGGTTCTGGGAAATCGAGGCTGGCCATCGTCACCCCCATCAAAAAGATCATGATGGAACAAACGAGAAGCACAACCTTGATGAAAAAATAAAAGGGAAAAATAATGAAACATAAAATATTAGGCTTATCTTTATTATGTTTATTTTCTTTCAACGCAATTGCTCAGGCAACTGATGATAACGAAATTAACATTGACCAAACTGGTGATACATTAACATTGTACATCGACCAGTACGGTTATGGTAACAAGATCGGATTAGATGACTTTTCAAGTTCATCAAGTCCTATGTCTGTTACTGGTTCTTCGTTAAACATTAATATTGACCAAGTAGGTAATGAAAATTTACTTTTTGGTACAATAGATGCTGATAGCTCGACTTACAATCTTCTTTTCACAGGAGATAGTAATTCGTGGGATTGGAACATTGGATATGTTGGATCAAGTGATGCATCTGCGATAGATGTAGATATCACT
>Ga0209092_10001450_pt1 | contig 23103 bp, 10 predicted proteins | sample FraStrMetagenome_FD_187446 | JGI IMG/M metagenome (GOLD analysis project Ga0209092, IMG submission 187446) | Marine eukaryotic phytoplankton communities from Arctic Ocean - Fram Strait ARC3M Metagenome (SPAdes) (version 2) | ecosystem: Environmental > Aquatic > Marine > Oceanic | place: Fram... | reverse complement strand
CTTAAACTTAACACGAACTTGAACTTCAATTCAAATCAAACTACCGTATTATGGTTTAAAGAATGCCGAATTTGCACATTGAAATTAATTTCACTATTTATTTTCATGAATATTTATTTTCAGTCTTAAACCACCACCCTATTTAAATGAAATAGTTTTTTGGAAAAAAATTGTGATACTGCTGCTTGTTGCGGTCTCTTTTCCTGGTGGTGACATCAAATTTTATTCCGTTATCATCAAAGTACGTCACAATGAATTTAGAAATTTATAACTTTAAGACTGCTGGAAATAGATAGACAATTTGAGTGACCGAATCTATATTGAGGTGAACAGGTTGTAAGATAAAGTGTCTAGATATTTGTGATCGGGATGAGGACGATTTTTCGTAGTGTCTGTCTCTTTATACAGACCACTACGTTTCTCCATTACTTCATCTCATCTACAACCACTCCATCTTCCGAATTATCTCAATACAAAATAATCTCAGAGAAACGAGCCTACTCTCGATATCGGACAATCCTACAACGACAAGTTCAATTCCCTCCTTCGTCTATTGACGGATCTGATGTAGAAACAGAATCAATCGAAAATTCTCGAAAAATAGTTGATTTTGATCTGGTAGATCAACGTGGTATCGGAGCAGTTATCATTTTTGCATATGATACTAACACCAAAACTGCAACTCTTATCAGAGAATATAATCCAGGTTGTCATTCAATGCTTTATGGACCGGCTGCTGGGCTAGTCGAAGAAAAGCATGTTTCTGACGAAGATAATGAAGAAAACGCCAGTAGTAGGGATAATTGTGAAGAATCATTCTGGAGAAAAGCAGCAGAGTGGGAACTCGAAGAAGAATGTCATTTGCAGGGTGGAATATGGCATGATCTAGGGGAAAAAACTGCTATGGACAAGTATGTTGTAACGAAAGTAAAGCCGTATTTAGTTTTAAATCCTATTCGTGTCAATAACCCAAGAGCGCTTGATAATGAAGAAGAAATTGAAATTGTTAGTGGAATAACAATAGATAGAGTTTGGGATATGGTACGAAACGGAGAAATGAATCTAGTTGGAGGTTGGGCATGTATGTTGGCTTTGCAAAAGTTGGAAGAATTGGATCTCTTATAATTGTAACGAAATGCACTTTGATATGAAGTTATCTGGTTCTTGCATGAGGGGAATGTTGTTTACTTGACTTACCATCAATCAATATAACTAAGGAAAACTATTTTCACATGAAAAAGAATAATAATGCTTTTCTCTGCAAAGGTTTTGACTGCTGTTATTGAAAATAGAGGTTAATTTGTTATATAACTTATAGCTTTTAGCTCCTTTCGAAGCTATTTCTTTTTTCTCAAGCCTTGTAATTTTAGGAGAGAATTAATCACACAAAATAACCTCGAACTTTTCGGGAGGAATCGCACGAGATGAGACAAAAGTATAAGTGGACCCCACCCGAATTGCCTTTCGACGATGTTGTATTCGAAGGACCACTCCGCGCAATTTAACATAACGGCGCCTAATCTTTTGCATTCGTATCATCGACTGAACCTTAGTGAAACATTTCAAAATATTTATTTGCTTGTCACGGGCTGTTGACACCATTTCTTGTGCTTGAATCAGCACATCTGAAAAGAAAGATTGTTTATTATAACCGTAATATTTATATGCAAGTGTTATTTCAAATTTGTGGATTGAAGCCATATGCTAATAACAAGCAAGTTGAACTATTCTAAAATGCGCAGATCAAGATCTGTTTGTATAAGATCTATTTGTATAGAATATGCTTCTCTGTCACTATCATCCATGTGCCCAAAATCTCCATAAGGGATGCTATCTTTCTGTTGACATATTGGAGGAAGAAATGCAATATTCGCATATTCTTCCAAAACGCGAATTAATTTATCAGCTTCCTTTTCAGGCAAACTTGGTGTCCTTCTTCCACACGATTGGTGCACACCATTGATAATCTCCTCATCAAAGCCTAAATGAAGCAGAGTTCTCTGTGCTTGTGCACAATCGACACACATAAAAATTGCGAAATCAGCAATGCACGGTCTCTTTTCATTTAATTTAAGCTTTTCTTCTTTGTTTTTGATATTTGCAGCATTTGATCCACTGCTGTGGTAAGAAACTTTATATTAAAAAAGGGTTGTTCTGCTATCAGCACAAGATTTAATTCATGGGTCTGAGAAGAAGCAGTATGTTAATTGAAGGAGAGGTCTCTATGTCATATTTGGTCCTGAAATAGGACTTTGTCGTCTACCGATTCTATGACTCTCTGCGATTGAGGAATAAAATAATTTGGATGTGATCGGTCCCAACACAATCAGGGAAAGAAAAGAAAAGATGAAGAAGTGAGAAGTGAATATCAAGAAACATTCACAAGACCAGGATAACAGGAGAATACTTGAACTGGTGGACCTATATAATTGAATTTATTTCTATTAGCTTAGTCTGAACGGATATTTTGATATCTAAGAGCTGACAGGACTAATCTTGTCGCCAACCCAATCATTGGATATATCTTTGTACTGCTCCAATAAGTGGGGATGAAGTCTTTAGTGACATTTTGAAAGATTTTTTTAATTGATGGAGACACATGGTTGTATGCAGTTAGCGATATTGTTGATACGTTAGTAGATTGATAGGATATACTGTATGGATATTTTAGAGAAACTAGCTCCCTTGCTCGATTTGAAATGAATCTTAGAGTGTGATAGGGTGTAGATGAAATCTCTATTTCAATGCAGCTCTCCGAATTACGGCAATTTCATAACATATCAACTAATCATTTATATGCAGCTAGATGCACACATAACAAATTTTTGATTTGAATGTATGTACTATATATAGTATTTATATCAATTCCATTAGACATTACTCCTGAAATCAAAGTTTGCAATGACTGGCTTGAATTGGTTCATATGTGAGTTACCACAAAGAAATCATAAGGTTTGGCCAATCATTACGTCACAAATGGAAAATAATTGTCTTCCTTCATTATGCCTCGTCATACGCTTCATCTCCACCACGAGAATGCAATGTATGTGCATGCTCAGTCTTTGCAATAATCTTCTCGTTCTTTCCTCTGTTCACATACAACACGGCACAAAAAAGAAATACAGCAAGGATCGTACCGAATGTCCAGGCTAATCCTTTAGCAACTTTCCCAGCTTCGCCTGAGGAAGCTGCTGAGATTTCTGGTTCTGATCTAGATTTGTCAAGCTCACTGCATCCCATATCCGAAAATGTCAATGGGCCTTGGACGAGGAGACAACTAGCTACCTTCAAGGATTTGCTTTTGTAGAAATCAGCGCTGGGCTTCCACTGAGAAGGATATGCCAATGGTTTCCCAAAAATCGTTTCTTCATCTGATACAGCTGCCCCACTATCACCTGATCCGCCAGGGATGTAAGATGACCCACCACTCTCCCCGAGGAACAATCGAGAAGCACAATCAGCTAGGTGCTGGCTCTCTGAACCAGTAGTATCGCAATTGAGTAGTTTGTTCTCCATATCAGCAATTGTTGCATATTTGTCTTGATCCTGTAAAACGTCAATGAGTTGTGAAAGAACAAGATTTGCTTGATTGAAGGAGGCGACGCGTGCTTCAGCAGTCTGACCACCGGATCCCATGGTATTTTCCAATATGGCTCTCCATGGGTAAGCAATATTTCCATTTGTGGCGAGAAATTCACGCCAGCCCCAATTAATGTGAAAAAATTGTCCAACTTCTATTGAAGGAGATACTGCGGTGTCCTTGGCCTTACCCAAAACTTCAGGTTGGATGAACACTGAAGAGATGAAATTAAATGCGTCTTCACTGTTGCTTAAGCCCCCCCGGGCAGATGTGAATTCGTCTTTCGTGATCTTCATATCTTTATTGGTATCATACAATGAGAGAACACCTGTAAATGTGGCATCGTTTGGAGAATCTGTAACCTCCGATCGAACATCGACACATGTTTGCATGTGAATTGCTGATTCTGGAGACATTCTAGCGATAGCATTGACTGGAAAGGAATCTTCATCAAACTCAAACTCTTTATTTGCTACAGTCAAAGACCCAATGGATTCTTTTAAAGATGGCTCACTGTCCTCAGGCTTTAGGACCATACAATATCCTTCATCCACAGCAGTCCCAAATGCAAGTTTAATATTAAATCCATGGGTCACCATGACATTATTAGTTCCTGCTTGGGGCTTCTTTCCAGCAAAGTTCCTTAGATTATAGGCTTGCCACTTGACGGCATTGGATTTAGCCAATTCTGTAATATTATTCTTGATCAGAACTTCTTTCCAACCGCCCATATAGAGTAGCTCTAGACGTTCTTCGTTAGGAGTATCAGAAAAAAGGTTAGCATGTTCGGCACAACGAGAAAAGGGCGACGAGAATGTTTTCCCAATCGGAATTCCCATCTCACGAAAAGCTGTGGCAAACAACTTCGCGCTCCTCCAACCGTGTGGCTGAAGCTGACGTTGTGTGGCCTTGACCTCCAGGTCCAAGCAATTTCCATTCGCATGGCAGTTCTTGACTTCCCCACCATACTGTTGCCAATAGGTCTTCTCATGACGGCAAACAATATTGTGCCCACCGTCTAGCAGAGCATCATGTAACTTGACAAGTTCACCGCAAACAAGAGTATCGTTACAATTCTGCTTCGTAGGGAAACAATCTGCATTGGGTTTGCATACTTCTGCTCCAGAATCATCGGTTGCAAAAGAAGAGGTGCCGTCTTTCATCACTGCTGATTGCTCGCACCTACTCAACTCAAATATCTGAGGACATTTTTCAGGTGTATTGCGTGTGAAATAAGGAGGATAACCAACTGCTCCGTACCAGTTTGGTGACACATTATTACCAGTGCAAATGGATCCTGAAACAAAGAACAGGTTATCAAAGAGATTTAATTGCACCAAGATGGCGAAGGACAATAATTTCGATATCATATTTACCAATGTTTTATGAGAGAATATTATGTTTATGAAGTGTCGGTGCTCTTATGATGATGAAATTCATTGAATGACGTGGTGATCTTATCGGAATATTTTGTCGTGGGCGACCTGACGTGAGACTCGAACCTCGTATTTTTCTTGTTGCAGTAAACGAACAATGGTGTCAACAAGAATTGTCAACGTCAGCAAATAGAAAAGTACGGTAGATTAGTATTTTCTAACTTTGAACTAAGTTAATTCTAACTTCAAGCTACCGTAACAGCATTCTAACTTAGATAATATCTCTTGTATTAAGTGCAACCGAAATCGACACAAAAATATCTTAACAATGACATATGACCTTCACGCATTGTTAGTAATTACGCATATTCTTTTGTTAGTACCTTAAAAGCTCTTGGCCGCAGTGCAGATTATTCCTAAACACGCCAAATGTAACAAAATACACTAAATGACTTACCACTACTAAGTACTACTACTACCTTAATAATAAATAATAATAGATACAAAGTATGCAGGTTTGTACTGATTTAGTGGGACTCATTAGGGATAGTGCATACATCATATGAGATGGTTGAAAATACATATAGCAGCTTAAGGGCAGTACAGGTTATTGGAGACCGTGGACTGATGATCTGAAAGAGACGTTCATGGGCTCTATCACAGCACAATGTCATGTTCCTCTGTAAACAACACAGACGCACACACACATCATAGCATATATTGTTCTAAAGTATGTTGTATGTAGGATGATAGATAGAGTAATAACCTATCTCACTCAATAAGAATAAGACCTAGTTTATCATCCTATATCATATATTGCAGTGAACGTGCTACGATGTACTTTGTTGGTCTGTGTAGATTTATTCTACAACACGAGATATTGCTAGATCTTGGTTTTTTATTAAATTTTTGATTTGATGTGTTCATCATTGCCCGTAAGATATGTTTTGCGGAAAAGATCTATCTTACTTGATCCGTATTTCCAAAGTACCACACGTATAATAATAAATTAACTAATATATGAGTAAAGCCGTATTTAGTTTTAAATCCTATTCGTGTAAATAACCCAAGAGCGCTTGATAATGAAGAAGAAATTGAAATTGTTAGTGGAATAACAATAGATAGAGTTTGGGATATGGTACGAAACGGAGAAATGAATCTAGTTGGAGGTTGGGCATGTATATTGGCTTTGCAAAAGTTGGAAGAATTGGATCTCTTATAATTGTAACGAAATGCACTTTGATATGAAGTTATCTGGTTCTTGCATGAGGGGAATGTTGTTTACTTGACTTACCATCAATCAATATAACTAAGGAAAACTATTTTCACATGAAAAAGAATAATAATGCTTTTCTCTGCAAAGGTTTTGACTGCTGTTATTGAAAATAGAGGTTAATTTGTTATATAACTTATAGCTTTTAGCTCCTTTCGAAGCTATTTCTTTTTTCTCAAGCCTTGTAATTTTAGGAGAGAATTAATCACACAAAATAACCTCGAACTTTTCGGGAGGAATCGCACGAGATGAGACAAAAGTATAAGTGGACCCCACCCGAATTGCCTTTCGACGATGTTGTATTCGAAGGACCACTCCGCGCAATTTAACATAACGGCGCCTAATCTTTTGCATTCGTATCATCGACTGAACCTTAGTGAAACATTTCAAAATATTTATTTGCTTGTCACGGGCTGTTGACACCATTTCTTGTGCTTGAATCAGCACATCTGAAAAGAAAGATTGTTTATTATGATCGTAATATTTATATGCAAGAGCTTGTAAGGCCCATTCTATATTCCGATCACCAGTAAGAACATACTCCTTTGAGCAAAGATGAGACGGTAAAGTTGCATTTACCCACTTTGATGATTCAGAAATCACATCAACGTAGTCATCATTCTCTTCCCATGTAGTTGCTTCCTTTATCTCCCCAATAAGCTTTGGATTCAATCTTGGAAATCGTGCATAGAAATACCCTCTACTCTGATTGGGTATCCCTTTAGACGAGGTTACAGGAGCATGATATTTTTTGCTGATCTAGAAACAATGAAAAAATCAAATGAGTGAATTGAAAGAAAAAAGTTGAACACATAATGTCATAGTCCAATTTGCTACTTACCAAGCCAGACTCATCGGATAAGAAAGGAGTTTCTTTCTTTCCGTTTATTGCAGAGCGTGCTCTTGATCGATTTTTCTTTGCAATAATGGATTCATTGAAATACTTTATCTCTGGTTTTTCTTCATTCATTATACAATCATCCATAAATTTCTCGAACATTTGTGTTGACATCATGGAATGTACAAAGTCTCTCTGATCTGCATTCGATAGATGTAATCCTTGGAGGAATGAATTTGTATCAAAGGTTTTGGTAGACTTATCAATAAACTTCTTGTAATTTAGCAGTATTGATACAAAAAAGCGTAGAAACCCATGACGAATTTGATTCCCAGAAAATTTACCGGTCTATTATTATACAGTTTGAAGAGTAGAAATTCTCTGACTGTTAGATCACAACAAATGATATGGATAAAAATTGTTTTGAGAAACGTACCTCATCTGATGATCGATCATACAAATTGAACCCTATTGTTGGTTTAAGTTCTTTCAGCGATGTATCGTTTTCAAGGCTCTTTATTCTCATTAAGTTTCCTTTTTTCCAAACCGAGTTATCTGACTTCATTCCAAAATTGTGTTTTGAAACTATATGCTGATTATAAGCAAGTTGAACTATTTGTAAAATCTTATCCCTTTCCCTTTTATCATCTGCTAGATCAAGATCTATTTGTATAGCGTATGGTTCTCTGTCACTATTATCCATATGCTCAAAATCTCCATAAGTGATTCTACCTTTCTGTTGACATATTGGAGGAAGAAATGCAATGTTCGCATATTCTTCCAAAACGCGAATTAATTTATCAGCTTCCTTTTCAGGCAAACTTGGTGTCCTTCTTCCACACGATTGGTGCACACCATTGATAATCTCCTCATCAAAGCCTAAATGAACAATATCGTCATCTAGATCTACATATATAGGTCCATGTGGTCTATTTGGGTGCTCTCTTAAGTATCTTGAATGAACTCCCACAAGAAATGGGAATGGGGCATCTAGAATATCGAGCATATTGTATGGCAGAATTGGTATGTAACATCCTTGCCAAACAAGAGGAAATAAGAGTCCAAGGAGAGCTTCGCAGACTGGAGTTAATAAAGTGTAATATTTGCTGCATAGGACTACTTGAGTTTCACTTAAGAGACAAGAAAATACAACCATAACGTTGCTTATACTAAGACAACTGAATAAAGGCTGCAATGAAAATCCGAGCAGCGGCAACTCATTTGTTGATGGACGAGAAATTCTGATTTGTGGAAGTTGTGGTAGGAGCTTTGCTATGACTTCTATTTTACCGGTTGGTGGGAGTGGGATCTCTCTTGTAAAATGGGAAATATATCTCTCAAGAGGTAAAGGGTTTGATGGTGAATGTGAAATATGAAACAGCTGCAGGAGCAATGAATGGAATGTGTCAAAAAGTGGATAGTGAGACAAAATTGTCAAACATTTTGGAAGGTAAAAATTGACCAATTGGAGTTGCTCAAAGCTGTTTATGAAGTCGTTTTTGCTATTTTCTTCATAGACGTGAAGTGCAGCACCGTATAATCTATCTCCTGTTTCCAAAGTGAGAACGAATGTAAAAAATCCTGGTCTCGCTTCACTAAGATATGGACTACAACCCTCAGGGAACACAAACTTAGACACATGTTGAGGGAACGTTAAATCAGAATAAAATTTTTCTCCAGGATAACAGTCGAGAATATCCGTCTGAAATTTGTAGGGGTTTGGTTCTTTTCTTGGTTCTAGATGTCCATTTGAACCAATTACACAGAAATAATCAATCAATCGAGAGGGCTTTTTTCGCATTGTTCTAGGACGGCCGTGTGAATATTTGATTTGTTTTTTTTTATCTATAGGATCTACTAACTCGGATCCTTTTAAAGTTCCTGGCAAAAGAAATGCAAGTGCTTCATATTTTGCTCTTATATATACTTCTCTATCCTGTATTGTCACATGGTGCGTGTTTACATCTAAACTATAATCTTTTGGAATATATCGCTCTAGCAAATCGTTCATTTTATTATTTCCTGCTTTCTTTTCTAACCAGGTAATCTCCTCTTGGGTCCAACTTTCATTGTGGTCAGTTAATGCCTTCAACTTGGATACGTTTGGGGGCAGAGTTCTGTGTGCTCGTGCACAATCAACACAAATGAAGACTGCGAAATCAGCAGTGCACGGTCTGTTTTCTTTTGATTTAGCTTCTTCTTCTTTGTTTTTAACATTTGTAGTATTTGAGCCACTGTTGTGGTAAGAAACAAAAATATCGCATGCTCCATCCATAAAAAGTTTTGTTCTGCAATCAGCACAAGATGTGTTCGATGGGTTCGAGAAGAAGCAGTATGTTAATTGAAGGAGAGGTCCCTTCCATGGCATATTTGGTCCTGAAATAGGACTTTCGTCGTCGTCTGACGAAAGCGAAGATGAAATACTCGTATTAGATGTCGCAGTAGATAGAGCTATGGAATCGGATAATTTTATTGTCTCGTTCAAGGCTTGCCAAGAAGATATGTCATTGAGGTCTTTTGGTAATGGTGAAAATACCATGGCAATAGAAATAGAATTCCTTCGTTTACAAGTTTCCTATTCTGCAAGCCACAAGCATCGGTGCACGATATCCTTTGATTGATCTCTGGGTCTAAAATAGTCTAGTCTACGATGGTTTTATTTGTTTAGTCTGAAGTAAATATTCACAATAATTTGAATTGCATGTGCTAAATTCTTTCCGAGTCATATATCTTGCTAATAAACAAACAAACAAACGAATTTAGATTTTAATCTTTGACTTAACGTCCTATATAAAATTGTTTATTTAGACAAATTTGTAATCTACTATCTTTTTGTATGAAAACGGTTATTTCTTACAAAGGTATGGGAACACTAGACTAAGTCACACGTGGGTAAGGTGCTTCAAATCTAACTAATCGTTTCGTGGCGACATAATCTTTTCAAATTTATTTAAACAAATGTATCGTTTTATGCTTGATTTAAGTTTTTGTTTCTTAAGAATTGACTTCAAATTTTGACAGCCTGATTTTTCATCCAAGAACAAATGGTATCACATGAAAAATATATATTGTCAAAATATCATCTATAAAAATCGCCGCCTAGAGTAAATATATGAAAAATCTTGATTACGAATGTGGTTCCATAATTCGACTCAATATTGAAGACGTTCCCAAGAAAGGAATTTGTTAATTACAAAAGTATGACATCGTCATCCTTTCACTTCATAAAGAATACTTAGACTAGCCATCAAAAAGATTAGTGAACATTTTTCGCACGAATCTAATTTGATTTTCATTGAACGTAAACAAATTTGAGTCTTTACGTTGCTATCAGAAGTAGGAATGGTGAGTGAGCATCCAATGGACACATGGAATGCATGTGTTTTGAACATTGTAAAGAACTCACACAATACGACGAAATCCAGAATGAGTTCACAATTTATAAGTTTGAGATGTCGGGGGAGTTAAAGCAATGATGTTTGAAAAACGTTATTTCGTGTCTGTACATGGCACTGCTGTTTAAGTAGTATGAGTTTTGATTAGAAATGGAGTCGACCATTTTATTATTAAAATTAGTTATGGTGTACACAAAATGTTTGAAAGTGTACAAAATCAAATGGGTTCTCTCTAATAGGTGAATCCGCTTGAATGGTTATTTTTAGAGTTTTCATTCACATTTGTTGGACAAAATAATATTAAAGATGTTGAGAATTCATCCTAGAAGAGTCGTTTTAATTTTTTCTTAACATTTTCATTACTTTATATTCATCATTACATCTCAATCTGCTCCAACTGATTTGAATGCAAAATATATATTTTGAGGACCACACGAACTTATAATTTTTGTTACATACAAACACGAGAATAGGATAACACTTAAATGAAAAGCGTAACACTGTAAGTTCCAAAGGCCAAAGTTAGGAAGAAGACAGCATCCATACTTAGTCTGAAAGTTGAAGACGAGGATGCTTCTTCCTCTACCTCAACAGATTTCACGTTTTCACTTTGAGGAGGAGATGTAGGGAAAGGTGTGGCTCTAGGTGTAGGCGGATTAGTTGGTTTAGAAGTGGGAGGAGGTATATGATTAAGTGGGTCCATCGCCTTCATCCAGTTATTGTACAAGTCGCTTCCAGTGTGCCAAACTTGATCTTCTGTGCATTTTGAGAAATCACATTCAAACGCTGAAAACATTCCTCCATGACCACCAAATCCACATTCAGCAGAACTTGCAGTTGCATTCCCAGAAGTGCACACCGACCATTCAAGGAACGGATCACTATCAGTGCCACAAGTAGTACATTGTGAATTGCAGCAATCTGCAGCGTCATCTAAGACGTGTTTGCATCGACCTGGAATTTGATCGTTGCAGAGAAGCTTACGTTCATCTTCGAGAGCTTTGCCGATCGGGTGGGAATAGTCCTTGTGCTTTCCAATGCAAGAACCAGTCTCACAGCAACTATCATCTGTGCTCAAATCAGGTGCATGGAAATTACAACCTGCGACAAATTTAGAATGGCAAGGCTCCGAAAGAGTTGACATTTCTCTATCCTCGTAGTTGCAGGTACATTTTTGAATTCTTGATGAATCGAGGCCCATGTTAAAACAGGCATCACCAACATCATCAAAATCATTCACTTCTACAGCAGCTTTTTGACCATTTTCACAACCTTCTTGACTGGCAAAAAAATAGATTTTAATTTCATGGTCCACTTCCACTTTGTAATTGCAACATTCGTCGCCAGATCCGTCTTCTTTTCCGCAGACCAATGTTGCCTCACTAAAATCACACTGTGCTAATGCCATTTCATTTGGCAGCATCCATACGTCTGATCCACTATCAGACTCATAGCAAAAACGAATCATAGAACATGTATGTCCTGCAATGATATTAGGACATCCATCATTTCGACATGTTTCAGAACAAAACATGCCTGTACAGAACTCTATGGACCCATCTGGATAATCACTGGAGTATTCGTTCATTGTAGAAAAACAAAAATATCAGAAAACGTTGCAAACTTAAGAAACAAAGGATTTCTTTTGGAAGCAATCAAAGACTCACATCCCTTTCGCCCATGTACTATTTGTAATTTTTCTCTTTGAATCGGAGGTAGGGTCTAAGATAGATCCAAAACCATTTATTCCTTCAATGAAATATCCTTCGTTTTCGATATGATGATCATCTGGATTGCATTCAGCACCATATGCCATCATCGTTTCAAAATTCCATGCAGGAAAGAATAAAAAGAAGATTGATGCTAGCTTCATGATTTTCCGTTTGATGTCCTTTCGTGTTGTTCTTTTGTACAAAAAGGTTTTCAAATAGAAAGAATAATATGATGAAAGCAGCCTTTTAGGCAGTATCGTATACATCAATCAAGAAAAGCGTATCTTTCACAGAAAAAAATAAGATTGTGGTGCTTATGCACGACGCATGTTTCTCCGTTTTCTCTTTTAGCCGAGATAAAGCGTATTTTTCTGCAACACAATTTTTTTGATGAAAATAATTTCATACCCAGCTTAACTTACTAGAGGTATGCATGGACATGACATGCACTTACTCCAAGATTTGTCATAAGAATATCCAAATCATCAGAACCCAATGTTTTTTTGGTTCTTCATTCCTCATAGTGTATAATTCCTCTTTTCTATTCCTTTTAATTAGTCGAGAATAATGTCACTATCACCAGAGTTGAAATTTGTTTCAGTTGGAGGATGTTATGATGTTAAAAATGATCGACTCATTCATTGTGCTGCTCTAAAGGAAGAATGTGAAGCAAGCAATCAAATTCGTTTTAAAAGCGCACTTGACTTGCAAGACCTTGGTGATGATGAATGCACTACCAGTAATTTACCCGTGGGAGTCTGTCTATCTACGGGACAATGTGCAATAACTCAAGATTCCTGTGATGATACTTCGGATTTCAGTCGAATAGATCCAGAAAATAGAGGTTGTAATGCAGAAGGAATCAAGATGAATAACAAAACCATTCCTACACAATATGGAGCTTGTGTTCATGGAGCAACAGAGGAAATTATATGCGTTCTAACACCTGATGATTGCTCCGATCGAGAAGCATGGATTCCAGCGAAAGTGGCTGAGCAGAAAAAGAGAGGGGGTTGTAGATGTCACGATGTGAAAGTTGGTGTTTGTAAAGATGGACCCAGCATAAATCCAATGTTATCCACTTGTGCGATTTCAGCCGATGACTGTCATCCTCTAGTACAAACTTTCAGTACAGCAAGAAATGTCATAGATCACGCCCTATTAGATTGCAGACTATGCCCCTATGATGAGAATCTTACAAGTGATACCAAGTTGACTGAAATTGAAACTCCAGTTGAAACTTCAAATGAAAAGGACATTTCGGTGGCGAAAAAAAATGAGTCCATCGTTGAGATCAATACAGACGTAGGCAAAAAAATAGATCAATCGACAGATATCTCAAACCCTCAAATCTTTTCGTTCGTTATGGGCAGTTTGATTGCCTTTTGTGTCATTTTGGTAGTTCTACTTGTTTTTTTCAGAAAACGGAAGAAACAAAATTCTGAAAAAGGAACCTCTGTAGAATTAGAAGTGCCGAAAGGAGAAATGAATTAAGAATACACTTTTTTGTGAATTTGACTACAAAACTGCTGTGGTAGAAGATTTTTGAAAAGAAGTAAAGTCAATGACATTACATGGAACAATTAGTTTGATGTTTCCTCACGACACAATACCAAGATATCAAGGACTTTCACACAAGGAATGGTTGGATAAAGTGCATTTTCATATAGAACTCCAATTTGAATATCCTGTGTACTCTTTTGAATTTAAATATTACCATACGCTGAAGAACACATGGAGTATAAGATATTGTTCGAAAATATTGATATTTTTTCATTTTTGACTTCCTCCATCGTATCTCACACATGACTGTAAAAGAATTGTTTTAATATCCTATCATTTCTAGAAAAATATTTCACAATGAATTTTTATTCTCCAATCATTTTCAAGAATTAACATCTCTCCATTGATCTTCAAAGAGGAACCAGTTTTGACAGGAACAACCATCATGACATGGTACCAACTTAGATCGGGGACGCACTGTACCTAAAAGAGTCAAATTAAATGCTCATATTGCAGCTTTAGACAAAGCAGTAAGAGACTAATTCATTATCCATTTTGCAGGATTATGATTTCCGTTTCGCCTCCTCGTGTCGAATCTTGGTATTTCCAATGAAAACGAGATGTTAGAGTGTGATGCTTTTCTCAAGAAGTGGAATTCTTTGTATTGCTGACGTCATTTAAATTCAAATGACCTCGAAACTCAAAACCCAGCAGTCGAAGATTTTTCAGAAGCGCTGAAATAAAACGTGATGTCAGCAGCAACAATCACAAACAGAATTTCTTTTTCAACATAAATAAATAAATAAATAGATCCGATGCCCGTACATGCCTTATATATCGACAGTCGGAGGCAAAGAATTCCGTTTTGGCTTGCTACACGTGGATCAAAATATTTTGTCTTTGGTGTTCGCCACATCATAGGAAGAAACTGCCCCGTCATATTTAAGGTCAGCGTTGACTACTATACTTCAAGTCCAAAACAAAAACAACTCAACGTTGAATTGTTCTTTTTGATGCAGACTTCCAATATATTGATTGTTCTCCAATGTTAATCAAACGACAGATGTGCATCTTTAATACAAAGTTGCTTTATGGGTGGTTATAGTAAACATAAACAGTTTAGATAAATGAATCACTAAATTTATTTTGAATTATTATAAACATGGACATATACGCTTTTTAAATGAAAGCCACTATCAAGACAAACGTGTGTTTGAATACCCTCGTTCATCCCTATCTATTTTTATACGACAACTCTTGCATGAGTGGGAGTGGCATGACCGGATTCCTTAACATTTTCCGGTGGAATGTTCGAATTGGGGGATTCTTGCTTCGGTGGAGTGGTGGTGTTGGGTGTGTTATTATTTGATTCTTGAGTTACTCCGGAGGATGAAACTTCCGGCTGTGAGAATTGATTTTGGTAAACATTTGATCCTGTAAAGTATGGCATTAACACGGGATAATTCTGTATTAAGGATCCAGTAGATTGACCTTGACCTTGACCTTGACTTTGACTTTGACCTTGATTTTGATTTTGAAACTGGTTCAGAAACGGATTACCCAAAGAAGCGACTAAGGCAGCTTGGAAATTAGCAGCAGCCACTTGTAGATTGGCGGCGCAGGCAGCTGCAGCAGAAAAACTCTGTGCAATCTGGGTTTGCTGATGAGAAGAACTCACTTTGGCATTGGAGGTTGCTGGAACACTTTCTTTGCTGATACTTTCGGCAATTGTACATAGTTCACTTAATGACTTCTCTGGAATAGGGACAGCTCCATTGTTGCCACTCATTGTATCGGAAAGAATTCTTGTTGCCTCCAAAATGTTCTGAATCGAAGAAGGTCTCGCATTAGTAGATGCATTCATATCGGGAGTATTCATGTTCGTATTTTCCTCCACTGTATTTGGAGTCGTTGGAGAGACCACATTTTGTTCCACAACTTGCCTTGTGGCCATCGTGACCTCTGACGATGCCACGATATCTTGATCTTGAGCGACACGTTGGGCTTCCACTCCATTTTGATTCTTGACAAACTCTTGCGCCATTTTCAACATTTTTTCCAAAGTATCATTTTCTTGCTGAAGTGCGGCGTTTGCGCGTGTGTAGTACATAATTGAATGATGAAAGTTGTGAATCATAGTCTTCTTCCTCATACGACTCTTTCGTGCGGCAATTCGATTCTGTTCCAAACGCGTTTCTCTCGCCTTGGCAGACTTTTCCCCGTTGGGATTCATAGCTTCTGTCGACGTATCATCGACGTCAGTATCGACGTCCATCGTGGGAGAAATTTCGGAGGCTTGGGTGGACTTTTTCAACGGAGGATCTACGGTGCTATCATCGCCAGATATGGAGAGCAGCTTTCTCTTTCGAAGTGGACCGGTGGCTTCTCTGGGGATGAGGGTATTCGTAGATTCAGCAGCATCGGTTTCACTCGGTGGAGACACGTTCAACGAAGGATCTGTTTGGGACATCTTCGCATAGCCAATAGCGGAAGTCGCCAAGGCGGAAGCGAGCTCTTCTTTCATTGCAGGAGACAGCATTCTATGTATTACGGAAGCTAGTGAGTTCTATTTGTCTTCCTTTGTTGGATGACAAGCAGTCTTGCTGATATAGTTACTGACTCAAGATAGTTTCTTTCGTAATCGGTACTTGATTATAACAAGGGGAGATTATCCAATTGTATACAGCTGTGCATAAGCGCTCTGTTCAAGTTAGATGATTTAGTTCCTGACTTTCACAGACCTATCTAAGTATTGAGTCTACTCGTTTCGAAGAAGCCCTACCTAAAATCCAGTATAAAATTGGTGACGGAAGTAATTGTGACGTCCTACTATCCGGATCTGTGACAAATGTCAAGGGAGGGAGATCGGCAAAGCGTGCGTATTTTTGGAAATCATCAATTACGGGATTTGAATGAGCTCAGAATTTGCATCATTCCAGCCCGAAAATGAAATACCGACACGCAAGAAACTAAATATTATCCATTCATTTGAAGATTCTGACGTTGCAATGAAACTTTGCTAATTATTTCTTACCTAAAAGTCGTTTAGGAATGTCATTTTCGTTCATTTTTTATTTACGGAACATTTACGTAGCTTACTATCTCCACTATATATTATGATTGAGGGGTTAAACCCTCAACTGACGTATTCTTTTGAGAAATGCTGACCCGCAAATTTACCATACTTAAAGAGATCTTATTTTGTTCTTCAACATAAGATTCCGTATGATTTTACGTCAAAAGACGTAGGTGAAGTTCTGGATACTTTTTCAGTGGTATTTAATCCTGTACAGTGTCCTATCATGTCTACAAGAATCTTGGAAACTCACTAATCATAGATTCCCCTTGGAATAAATAATCGAGTTGATTGCATTTTCATTTAATCTTGACCATGGATACGAGAAGGGATTACGTATTGATTTCATCACTCGCTTTTTTGGTTGAACTTGATTTGACTCATGAAAATGAAGAATATCCAATTCTTCTAAGTAACGGAGAAAGAGTCGTCATAGTAACTCGAATGTAGGACTTAATCGTACGTCCCAACGAAAAAGCAGAACCTTTTCGCAAAAGGAGTGGTGATGACGAGCTATCTGTTACCTTCTTTCAAATGACGTAATAATTCAAAATCAAGGAAACAGTTCTGCTGTATTCGTATAGGTATGTGGAATAATCTTCCACGCGTCTAAAAATCAACAGCAGTACAAGCACACATCATCTGCAGAATCTATCTTGAGAAAAAATCTGTTGATGAATCAAAGCAAAAGGAGAATCATCTCTGACAAGATAATTTAAGAATGAAAAAAAAAAAAAACGAATGTAAACTTTTTCTTATAATCATTACGATCAACAAGTGGACGATTTTATTCTCTTTGTATCTCTCAATTGCATCGCAACTGCACAACTTTCCATTTTTCTGTCGATCTTTTCGTTTTTTTTCACTTGTGCATGTTCTTGTCATTCGATGTAATAATTGCTTCAATATTACGCAATTTTTTATATGATCCGACTTCTTGGCGTCAAATTTTCTTTTTGGCTGGTTTCGCAAAAGTTCTACTCGAAATATGAATCACTTACCTTCTTAGTACGTCTTCTCGTTCATTTTCTTGATTTCCTGAAATCATTTTTCTATTATCATTGTCCTTCTAGTGCAACTATAACTATAGAAACACTCCACAATATCACCACCACCAGGTCTACCGGATAAAATATTATATGCAGTCCTCTCCTAATATATGCAAATAAATATATTGGAATGCAGAGCCGAGATTCACTTTGTCGAAATAATGAAAGTACAAATAAACATAAAAGACAAATATTCACATATCAATATTTAGAGAAAGTGGAGCGGTACCGTAATGTTTGATATGGAAATGGATTTACTAACAAAAACCGTATAATATTAATGATCGCAATCAAAGTATAATTTTCATTCAAGAATGACAGTGCATTTTTGATAATATTGAATGCAAGTGTGCGTAACGTCTCAAAATAGAAAGTAAATATATTGATTGATCATTAGATTATGTTATTCATGGCCTGAATGTTAAAGGTGCGATGGATAGAACTTGCTTTGCACCAGTTGGCATTGTATAAATATGGCCATTTCCCGCCAAAACACCATAATACCACTTTCCTCCCCCATGCCAATTTTCGTCCAAAGGAATCAATGTTGCATTATGAGTGATTGGATCGAAACGGAGGATACTATTTGATCCATCAGGAATACCATAAAGGAAACCATCAGAACCTTCCACAAATGAATACCATTTTGCTGAACCGGGTAAAATTGGCCCAACTAAGCGAGTGGTTTGATTGTCAATATCAATTTGTAGGATTTGATTTGCAAGGAATGGAGACGCATAAATATTACCGTCTTTTGCTAAGACTCCATCACCCCATACATTCTCCTTACCATACTCATCTCCTATGAAAGAAGTTGTCTCGTTTTCTACATGAATTTTTAATACTTGATCTGTCGTAACAAAGGGAGCGCAGTAGATATTTCCATCGCTTCCAAGAACTCCGCCTATATATTTTGCTGGAGCGAATCCCAAATCTTCTCCTATTTCAGTCAAAGGATCCTCTAAATTGGCAGGGTCAAATTTGATCACCTTCTGCGATGAAGCTGGTATAAAGTAGATTGCACCATTGTCAACCAATACACCATCACTAAACTTTCCATTGAAACCTCCTGATCTTTTTGGTAATAGTGGATGTCCTTCCGCAATCAGCTTACTTTCTTCAGAAGTTATATTGTAACTCAAAATAGAATCACCACTGAAAGGTACTCCATATACAATACCATCTGCTCCCAAGACACCACCCATATAATTATATTCAAACATACCAAAATCTTCTCCAACAAGAGCAGTCAAATGTGTGGATGGATCAAATCTCAACATTTTTCCTCGTGCATAAGGAATAGCATACACATTCCCATCAGGACCAAGCACACTTCCTCCAAATCCTCCAGCAGGTTCATAAACATCGCCTATCAACTCCATCATAGGAACACAGTCGCCTCCATCATAAGAACAGCCTTCTACATTGTAGTCTCCTCCATCGCAAACACCATCTCCTACTAAATTAATATCCTCTACAAAGCAATCTCTACAGTCGCCACCATCCCTTCCACATGCTTCAGAAATGTAATCAGATCCATCGCAGAATCCATCATTCAACCATCCAATATTTTCTACACGGCACTCAGAAAATCTATTTTGCATCAATTCATTTCTTTCAAAGCAATCCCCTCCATCATATCCACATTCAAACGTATTGTAATCTCTACCATCACAAATACCATTTCCAACCAAACTCAAATCCTTTACAATGCAATCTTTACAATCACCGTCATCGAAACTGCACTCTTCTGTAAAATATTTTCCTCCATCACAAAACCCATCTCCAATCCTTGATGGATGATCTACAGTGCAGTCTATGGCGAAGCAGTCCCCACCATCAAATCCACATTGTGGTGTATTATATTCGCCACCATCACATGCTCCATCACCAATTTGAGATGGAATTGGAACAAAACAATCAGGGAAGGACTTTTTTAGTTCTGCATTAGCTTCCAAACAGTCGCCACCCTCAAATCCGCATTCTGGTGTATTCCATTCTCCTCCAAAACAAAAACCATCTCCAAGCGCTGGACTATCCACAGCATTGAGATCGGATGCAACACATTGATCACAATCTCCCTCATCAAATCCACATTCCTCATTTAAATATTTCATTCCGTTGCAAAATCCATCACCTATCCATCCTATATGCTCTACGGGACAATCTACATACTGCTCTTTTTTTCGTTCGTATGATTTCCTGCAATCTCCACCATCGTAGCTACATGCTTTAGTGTTATAGATTCCTATATCACAGTGTCCGTCTCCAACCAAGTTCATATCATCTACAATACACTCAATACAGTCTCCTCCATCGAATTCACAATCTTTGCTAACATATTCTCTACCATTACAAATGCCGTCGCCAATCCAACCAATATTCTCCACTTTGCAGTTTCCATATTTGATACTATTCTGATCATTGAATTCGATACAGTCGCCATTATCAAATCCACATGCCTTACTGTTGTATGCACCAGCATCACATACGCCATTTCCTAACATAGCAAAGTCATCAACAATACATTGTGGGTATCTTTCATTGATAACTTCACAATCGCCGCCATCCCATCCACATTCAATGGTATTGGTACCTTCTCCTTCAACAAATTGACATTTGCGATCGCCAATTATATTGAGAAAGGTTTTATCAGTGTCAAACTCAGTTGTTACATTACACAGAGGGTAAGCTTGCTTCACATATCTTCCGTCAGTTTGCCCATGTCGTATGTAGCCCCATGAACCAATGAATATAATTACCAAAGCTACGACTAATTTCGTCAGAATAGGTTGTACTAGCTTCATATCATCTTTGAATTTTGTGTTTTTCACTATTTCTGCTTTCTCCATCATTTTTATTCCAAAATAGCCTTTGACCGCAAAACCAAAAAAGAAGTTATCCACTGACGAAACAACAAACAATGCAGAATAGTCTTTCAAAACATCAACTGTTTGAGTAAGCTGCATTATCACCACGAAGGATGCTGCCAGTACCATAGCTCCGTTGACGGACTTGCACATATTTGGTAGCAAAATACGATGAAACCACATGATGAAAGTGCAATTATTTTCATCGATATCTAAGAGTTTGCCCCATTTGACTTTGTTATTGTAAGGAAACTTAAGCACAGTACTGATTCCGCTCAAAAAATCATTTTGAGTAAGGATAGCTAAGATGACTGCTAGAAACTGTGCAACACGAGTTTCAGGAGGAACTCGTATAGGTATGCCCATGTCAGTCCCAAAAAACTCCTTTCTCGTTTGTTCGTAAATTATAATACTTGCAAGGGTCATCTGCATGAGAGTTGCAAATATGCTAAACGCCCACTCAATTGACATGACTTCCGTCAACATCATCATTGAGTATAAATCTTCTTCAAGCTCATCGTGTGATGCGTTGTCCGTAGATCCAGTGAGGAAGGTAGATGCTGATTTTTTCTTCTTTCTCGACTTGGATTTATTGATTACTTTCGAAGGCGATTCTTCTTCCAAATTGTCCAGAGTACAGTCTTGTGGATCAGATTTGTATGTACCATCTGTATTTTCATTGCAAAGAAGGGCAAACTTTTTTTGTACGAAGTCTTCCACAAGTTTGATGAACTTCTCGTTTTGTTCGAGTTCATTGACAAAGCTATCCATTGTATCACTTGAAATGGTATGATGGGTGACATTCTCTTCATCTCGTTTCATAAAAGAAACCATAGTGTCGTTTATGTTGATAGAATTGTGTTTGCTGTTTTGCTCAGTGGTCTTGTTTGAGAATGTAAAAATGTTTTTAAATAGTAGATTGGCAGGAACGTGCCGATTCTTAAGATGTATGCGGACAAAACCGATGAAATTCTTTTAAAAATTATAAATGCATGGTCTTGTTCAAGATAACTAACAAAGGTTTGAGATGGTAAGACTAAACTACAATATTTTCTTAAACAAATTTTATCGCACGTTTATGTTTTGATCAAGGCTGTTGCATGTGTTTCGGTAAGTGGGCTTCTAATTGTACAGATGATTTTGAATACTGTGTATTTAATCTTCAAATGTCAGTTCGTGTTTCTTTTCATTCTATATATTTCTTAGGGTAAATGCGAACCCAATACTTCCTACCAAGACACTCTAGAAATTATTTTGTGGAAGTAAATAGTGGTAGTACCATGCCCTATTTTATTCTGGCGTACATTGAAAAGAAATGAAAAAATGCGAAGTTATGTTATCAAAGAATAGTATTTTTGAGCTAGGCCCACAAGAATAGAATGTAGTACAGATGATCAATCATGTTCCGACATTTTTGTTTGTCTGTATATTATCTTCCAATACAAGAAAATAACAGTGTCATTTTATGAGAATCTGATGTTTAATATCCTTGGAGACGTTTTTTGTTCTCTCATTCGATTTTAGGTATGTGAATCATGTTCTTTCGTGTCTGATTCGAAATGGAATGTAAGTGGGTTTTGCGGTGATCGAAATGTGGATGTATTTCTCATATTCTAGTTATGATTCAAAATGAGGACTTTCTCACCCTTTGTTTCGTTGCTTTGGATAGTTTGCTTTCTCACCCTTTGATCCTAAATATATATATGTCTATATAAGCCGAAACACCCACCATTAGCAGTCCTTGGTCCTTATTTGATCTGAATTTGAAAGGTAATAAAGTCACAGAACAATCTTTTGCTGGAAAATGGGAATTTCTCTATATTGGATTTGCACAATGTCCTGATATTTGTCTCAGTGAAATGGATATGGTACCACAAACGCATCTCAAAGGAGTCAAAGATATCGTCCTTGGAAAAATGAGAATTATGGTATAATAATACAAATGCTCGTTTTCCTATTTGATGGTGCCTTCTTATACTATGGTAATAAGTAAGATGTAGGAGTCTATGGAATTATTGTCCTCGAAATATAACAAATATAGAAAAATAATGAGTTTGTAGTTTGTAAGTCTTCCACCATTACTTGACATTGTATATAGACACCCTCTATCTGACTCCACGAAAGGAGCCATCCATCATGGGAGAAAATCAATCACCATGTGTCATGAAAGAAAGGGAAACACAAAACGTTGATTCTTCCCTACAGATGACCCTTCCCACAGCGGAATCTTCGTTGCCTACTTCCTCTCTCCCAATGTTGGATGTCACTTTTTCGTAATCGAAAGTCATCGTCCCTTCCCTGTGTGACATGGATAGTTCCAAAGTCTTGACAAATGACTCATCCTACGTAGGATTGCGGGCAGATTGTTCTACGGAGGGCCTACGAGACTATCCTATCCAGGAAGGATCCCCCCGTACACTCCCTATGGAAC
>Ga0209092_10001448_pt1 | contig 23111 bp, 15 predicted proteins | sample FraStrMetagenome_FD_187446 | JGI IMG/M metagenome (GOLD analysis project Ga0209092, IMG submission 187446) | Marine eukaryotic phytoplankton communities from Arctic Ocean - Fram Strait ARC3M Metagenome (SPAdes) (version 2) | ecosystem: Environmental > Aquatic > Marine > Oceanic | place: Fram... | reverse complement strand
CAATGTCACACATGATTTGGTTTTGCATGCTTTATTTTTGTTTATTTTTATTTTTGTTTTATTTAATATATGTGACGACATATATTAAATATTATTTATTTGTTTGATTATTATATATATGACGACACATATCAAACATTAAATATATATATGTTTTATTACATTTATTACGTATTGTTTAATGACAATAGTTATAAACCTATTGTAATTATTGCTGTATATGACACTCCTTATCCACCAATAAAGGAGCATGTGCCTGATACAATATTTTTCCTCCTTTTTTCTTTGCTATACAATAAGCGTAGGATCCTCTATCATTTTGGTGAGCTGATCCACCAGAAGCAGCAACAAGTTTATTCCTCAAGAAAAGTTTTCTTATTTTTCGACCTTTCTTATTCGATGTTTTAGTGTGCAGGTTCCATTTCTTCTTCTCTGATGTCTGTAGTTGAGAAGGAATTAACTGTAGATTCCTATGTGTTGCTTCACTCAGCACCGGAGAGTTATTTGATTGAGTTGCTATTACCCACACTATTTCTTTTTGAATCTTCACATCAACGATTGATGGAATACCACGGCATTGTTCTAGGTTAGGATCTAATACATATTTCGGCGTTAGCGTGGCTCTATTCGATTTTTTGACATACATTCTTTTACCATCTGATAGAAATTTACCTGAATTGTAAGTTTTCCAAGTAAAAATTTGATGAGTTAGATTTCGAAATTTAGCTAACAGGTGTTGTTGCACATATTGACTTATGACTGTTGTTATATATGCTTTCCACTCTTTCCAGTATTTTTTTGGGGTATCTGTAGAAGGCCAATATAATCGGGATTTTCTATGATTACTTCCGTCAATTGTGTTAGGTAAGACTCTTCGTCCTAACACATCTACCATATCCGATACTGTAATTAATTGCAATTCGATTCGGCATGTGTTCAGTTTATGATGAACGATCTTGTTTGGAATGTTGGGTAGTAACAGATCCATAATATGAGCATCGTTCTTTCTATTGGATACATAGGTCCACATGTCACTAAGTTCTGGTTGCACCTCAGCATCACTCCAATACTTCCATAAGTGGGTGATCCACGTTGGCGTCACAATGTGGTCCCAATCATCATACTTCATCTCATAAAAAGGTTTAGAAGTTCCTACTTCCATTTGTAAATTCACTTTTTACTAACTGCGTAGGTTTGTATCATCATGGATGGGGTCGTCACAGTTATATCTGTGACAATTCGTTTTAAATGTGATACTTTTATGCTAATTGTGCTTATTTCGAGGGTAATGTGCTTTCATTTTCCCCATCATAGTTAAAAGCAAAAATCTTGTCCCATTTCGGTGGGGCGAGTTGTGGTAGCGTAGCGTGCGTGCTCCGGCCGCGCCTAGCAGCGTCACATAAAATAATTTAATACAGTTTTGTCAGTTTTGTAAGTATTGTGTTCACGGGAAGAGAATGGTTGAAAGGAGGTCGAAGTCTGCTATGTTGGAGATACACACCACATAAATTTCCTCTTGGTCCTTTTCTGTGAATTTATAATTCCGGCGGACTTGCAGGCCAAATGCTTGATTAAACTATGCATAAGTATGCATGGCTGCGCTGCCCGGGAGGTGAGGTTTTATGAGAGCGTGAATGTGCTTCTGAAGGAATTGGGTGTGGAAATGCTTCCTGCCAAATATTTGCGGGGGTAGTCCTGATAGGAACGCTACATGTTCGCTACGGGGGAAGTTGCAGGGTGGGATGGAGAACATGATTGTTTTGAGCACGGGTTCAGGTATCTGGAGATTGGCAGAGAGAGTGGTGTGTCATTTTTCAAATACGAAATCGTGCACGTATTCGCGCATGTCTTCGTAGCATGGGGTACCTTGTCGTGCGTAGATGATGTTGTTCGCATTGGTGCGTTTTAGGACCGCTTCAAATGCGATGGAGTATGTGGGAGTGTGATTTTTGATGAAGACGAATTTCATGTCCCTGATGACAAGATTGTCTCCTGAGATAGAAGGTTGGGGTGGGTGAGGGTGGAATGCTGTGGTGAGGATGGTCGGGACGAGAGTTAGAATTGATTTGTCATTATGGAGGGACGCGAGATGGCTGTTGGCTTCTTGATCAGTGCCGCGTCGGAGGTGGCAGAGGATAAAGAGTTGGTCGCAAGTATGGACGATGGAGACAGGAATGCTTGTTAGGGCTTCTTGGAAGTTAGCAGCCTGTATTTCTGGAGGGACTGGCGTTAGTTCCTCCTCTAGGATTAAGCTGGTGTATGGAGTCGTAAGGTTGGGTTTGTGTATGGGTTCCGGTGGTGGGAGAGGTTTCATAGCAATTTGAGGGTGGATTTTGCTTTTTTTCATAGAAGATGGCGTTTTTGGAAGTTTCGTAGATAGACTTTGCAGCTTCATGGGAGGAGAGTCTTCCTTAGTGATGGATGGTAGGTTTGTTGGGGATGGTGCATTGTGTTTGGGGGCTTTGGAGGGTTGGTAGTTGAGAGAGGGTAATTTCGGGACTTTTTTGAAAAAAATGAGAGTGGTGAATTAACGTAGTTTGTTTGTTGGTTCGGGAAGGAAATATGTATACAATTTTTGTGTATATGTAGGTACGGCCGTTTGTATACTAGTGAGTGTCATTGAGGTTCAAGTAAATGTTGTTGGTCTTTGGTTGTGTTGAGGAATGGGAACGTTCATAAGTTTTTGTGTTTTCAGTAAATGGTATCTTTTGTTTTAAGAAAGAACAATTAAATGAAAATTTTTGAATGGATTCTATTAGGAAAGACATTTTGGGTTTTGTTACGTATGATGACACGCGTGATGCATGTTGGGTACTTTTATTTAATGGAATGGCAGTTTGATTTGGGTGAAGGTGGTTGTGTGAAGTGGTTGCGATTATTTTGTGTAGGGAAGTGTTGAAGTTGTGCATTGATGTTTGGGATTTGTTTAGGAGTGACATAGGCTTGTTTAAGAGATTTTTAATGTGTATCGTGTTTAGGTTTCGTTGGACTTTCAAATGGTGGAAATCGATCATTTTGAGCAGGTTCTATCGAATGGCGATGTTGCCGGGCTTAATTTAATAAAGATGGGTATTGTTTTTGACGACGGCATGACTTTTGGTTGGGGTTTGGTAATTGCGTTGAGTTTTGATGTATTGTTCTTGATGGTTGTGTTGGTTTCAAGATTGGTTTGCTGGTTGGAAATGTGAGCTTGAGCAGTTTTTGTGAGGATTGGTGAACTATTGGTATTTAGCTTAAAGGATGATATTTGAGTGGAATTGTTTGCGACCAAGTACATCCGTTGTCCTAAAAATGAGGACGATGAAAAATCTGCGTATATATTTCTATGATTGCCGCTAACTCCCACTTCTATCGGTAGTATTCCTGTCCTGGCGATGTCTAGTGTAGCGGAATGACAGATCGCAGAAATTGGTTGGGAGCCACGATGATGAGTTGCGGGTATTGTTCCATGATTTCTAGTCTCAAATGCATTTTTTAATCTAATTTCCATCATGCTCGTGTTAAAGGTTCCAGTACGCGCATTTTGGTTGATATCTAGCACTAATACAATTCTTTTATTTTCCATCTGTGTAGTTCATCGAACATTTTCCATGGATCAGTATTTAATCATTTTTCCCGTATGTATTGAGCTTGTTGGTGATAAACTGTTGTCTTTTTGGAAGTTTTTGGAGGTTTTTTTTCCGGACAATATGCTGTATAAACTCTCGTGATATGGTTTTCTCTACTTTTAAACTCGACCCATACCCATCTGCTTAAACCTGTTTTATCCTTTCCCACTCTACTGATTCTATGTGCTATTTGTCCTACGGTGGCTGAACATGTTCCTCCTCTTTGATTAACACCGTGTTTTGCATGAACGTTGTGTGTTGTGACTGCTTTGAATCTTTGCCAATAGAACTTTGTTCTTGAGTAAAATGATGCCGATCCTTTCAGTAAATACCAGTTGAAATTTGTTTCGGCAAAGACAAAAATATCACACTTACTTTTATATCGTAGAAAATAAAAACTATTGTGGCTTTTTATTTTATTGGGATCTATTCCTACTCCACACGGGTTCGTGAACCAAACTTTCACTGTACCCTTCATCTTTCTGGAATGAAAATTTCCATAGTTATCGCCTTCTTCATTTGGTGCTATTCTAGAATCAGTTCTTTTTTATATTGGTCGTGAATATTCATATAGTCACAGATTGTTGATTTCTGCTGTCTTTCTAGATTCTTGTTGTGACTTTGTTTCTTCGTTTCCTTACTTTTCTTTTTCTTTTTCGTTTCTTGATGTGTCTCTTTATTTTTCTCACTTTCACTTTTCTTTTTACATATATTTCCTGCTTTGCCCTTTCGTTTAGGCAATACCTTAATCCAAGATAGCATGATCGTCTTGGGAGGTCTTCTTTGGGGACTGTGCTTCACCAGCTACGTCCTCGTTCGCTTCTTCTTCTTCTTCTGCAATACTATGCGTAGCCTCATTATTAAGTTTTTGAGTTGTTTTTCAATAGCGTTTGGACAATTGTTCCTTTTTCTTTTTCTTTACTCTCCGTACTGTTTACACTGGACGCTACCAAAGAAGCACATGATTTGGTATCATAATACCTCATATGGGAACTATTAAAAGAGATCCCTCCTGTGCTTCCTGCTGTAGTACTTACTTTTTTATCATCACCTTGGAAATTCCAAGCACTATTCCATCCAACTAAATTGATGCTTTCATCAATTTCAAATGGATTTTCAATATCATCTTCAATCTCTAGAAATCCAATGGAATCATCATCCATATCAGCCTGAAATTCGCGATCAAGTTCATTGTCATCCTGAGTGTTGAAAGTTTGCGTCTCGTGATGGTACTTCTCACTTTTAGTTTTTTCAATAGCATCCAATGTGAAAATCCTTGTTGAACTTGCTTCTGGAAATAGGTACTGTACGTAAGTAGCCAATGTCTCATGAAATTGTAGGCTTTAGTTGCTTTATCAGGTCTATAAGTTGCTGTAAATAGTATGTCAGATTTCCACTTCTCGTCTATAGATGCGAATACACGATATATGTTGACCACTATGTCGCGTACTGTCGTCGTAGAGCTCCCTATCTTTTTGTCCAGATTATTTATTTGGGTGCAGTCACAGATAGCCAGCTGATTCATCATGGCTTCATGTTTGGAAACCATACACCGGTATTTCTGCTTTGCGACGGGTTTCATGCATTAATGAAACTCATCCATGACCCTAAACTTGACGATGAGAAGCCATTTCTTTTTGCTATATAACAATTTTTATTCAAAGCTGCATATATTTCAATGTTAGTGAAAGATACCATGTTATTCATTCATCAACATACTCATTTTGTGTAGAATCCTACCTAAAAAAAACTGAATTTATGGGTATTCAGTAATATAACCATTTCATGGAAGGGGCATTGCACCCGCCCTGGTCAGGGGGGGGCCACAGCCGATTTTCGTCTTGATGTTCCAATCGCTTTTAAGTAAATTTATCGCAGCTAATAATAACTGTTCAAAACACTTTGCCGTTAACCTGCTTAATTGGTAGATACGAGAAGAGCTCTGTGAAATAAATTATTTCTGTACTGTTCTAGATACTCCATATTTGTAGAGACCAAGGTAGCCACAGTAGTATCTTTTGCCTGATGTTCTGACACATCACCGGACGTAGTGCGTCACTAATACTCGGGAAATCCTCGTAATCTTATAAATAAATGGAAAAGCTACGAGATAGCACTATAAAGTGAATCTACATAGCTCTATTTGCGGAAATGAGGGCAGTTCGACGTCATACCACCTCCCGTCATTGGAAAAGCGCATATCAACTTTATATGCTTCTTTATGGAGATCTGGACACGAACAGAAAATTTGTGGCAAACAAAATAAATTAGTTGAGATTACGGACCATCAGGCGGCTGAACTAGCCGCAATAGTACAGGGTTTCGATTATGGCATCAAAGACACCATGACTTTTATGGGCTTGTCTACATCAACAGATAGGCTATCTCAAATGGCAATTACCAGGAGCACGGTTAAGCTCAAGGGCAACTTTAAACAATTTTCCAATTTACCTATTTCTACCAAATTTAGATATATTCGATGTCGAGTACAAAGCAAGCAAAGGCGGATACAGCATCATATCAATGCAATCAAGCGAGTTCAATTAATATCACGACATATGCAAATTTCGGATAAAGAAATATGTTCTATTTTCTCCAAGTGGAGAAATACTATTAATACGCGAGATCTTGAAAAGGAAATCAAGGATATTTATGAGGACTATATAACTGAGTGGGAAGAACGCGAAAACAATGTCAAAGCCATTCATCATAAATCCCCCAAGGGTAATGCAAGTGATGACGGAACTGATAACATGAAGTCTCGTTGCGGAAAAGAAAACTTCATACGGTGTCTGCCGGAACGAACTATCAAATTAATTAATTTTTGGTTGACGGCATCCAATTGCAAGCAGATGTTTCATAGATCATTAGATACTGACCGAATCAAAACTCTACGCGATACTGTAAGCTCATGGAAGGAATCGTTGATGGAGATCTCTACAGATGTTAATCATAACACAAATTTTGATGTAGATCTGGCGCGACTAGAGAAAGCATGCGACGCATTGACGAAATACGAAGGACAATTAGGGGCAGCCCAAAAGCAGTATCGTGACGAAACAGTCCTCTTTCTTATCAGGACTAATAGTATTAAGGCTTTCACAAGAAAAGTCTCACCAAAACCTCGTGATCTTCCGACTGCCCATTCGGAAATTTGGGATCAGAAACTGCAAAAATTTAGAGCGTGTCACAATGAATATGAGGAACTCCTTGCCACAGGAGCACATCATGGTCATTGGATGGATAATTCGGCGGCTGAAGAAAATTGTGCATTTGCATCCATCAAAAGAAAAGGTTTACTCGGTGCGCGGGGTATAAATTTAAGCCCCACAAGGAAAGTCTCTTATGAGGACATTCCAAAATTGATCCACAAAGGTGCACAGTTACCAAAATCAATGCAGAAAGCTTTTATCAACGCACATGGGGAACACACAGCGCGTTTATTTCAGCCACCAGAGAAAGATCATGCAGAGTTGTTTTATCCATTTTTTCTTCAGAATGAAGAAGGTGTTATAAGCGAGGAAAATGAAATTAAAGAATTCTTCATCAAGGGCATCGTAGGTATACCAGGAAAAGCCCGTTATGAAGGCTTTCATATGGCCGTGGTTGGTAGATTCGGCTCAAAGTGGCAAGACTGTCTGTTCAACATTATTAAACTGATATTGGTTATGAGATTTATCCCAAAACAATTGAGGAAAATAGCTCGGTTCCCCATCCCAAAACCGGGAAAGGCAAACGAATACAGGCCAATTAGCCTTTGTCATGACATTTATTGTTTTGTCAATGGCATCAGTACAACCTATTCCAGTAGAGGAATACAAAAAGCGGGTATTTTACACCAGGGCATCACGGCGTATGTAAAAGGAAAAGGCTGTACTACTTTAGTTGGTGTTGAACAGGGGATCAGAGAGGATGTGATTGAAAGTGGCAAACCGCTATCTCAAACCGATGAAGATGAGGAGAAATTCTTCGACCGAATATCGGTCGAAGTCTTGTTGGCTGCCATGAGGGTTAATGGATTTCCGACTCAGGGGTTCTTGGAGCTGAAGGCGAGCGGCATGGAAAGTAAAACGGTCGAAATTTTCACGAACAAGGGAGTTGCACATGCAAAATTTACATGCGGACTAGAACAAGGTAACCCAGATTCGCCAACCATTGCGAATCTGGTCATCAAGTTCAAGCATGACATCTGGCTCAATATTTTAAGGGAATCATCAAATATTCAGGATAACAAATGCGAAGAGAAAAGTCAATCAAATATTAAGGTTCAGACATCGGAACAAACCTTCAATGTAGATGCCTACAAAATGCATATAGTCGATCCTGAGGACGGAGTGGTGGAGGTGGATAGGATAGGATATTGTGATGATAATTCACGATATACTTGTTCGTTAGACGAGAATGAAGTTATAAAAAATACAGCCAAATATATTCAATTTGCTGGGGACCTATCCCTCGTTACCAAAATTGGACGCAAAGGTTCCAAATCGGAAACGCATTACTTCAACTTAACGGCAGAAACCGCTCTGGCATTGAAGGAAGTGGAATCCATTGCGTGGAGCTTCCAATTGGACGGACCTAAGATTGAGAAAGTTCCATTTAAAATTTATTTGCAACATGAGGAAGAAAGTAAGGCGTTTCGATTGGCAAAATTTCACGAAATGAACGAGTTAGATAAAGAAAAATTTCTGTTAGTATTTAAACCGTCTGCCCACAAGCATCTAGGTCTAAGAAGCACTTTGGGAGCAGATTCTTCTGAGGCTTCATCGGAGGTAATGAACAAAATTAAAGCGCGCGTGTCGACCCTCAACATACACAATATGGAACGACAGAGTCAACAATTATGTGCTAATATGCTCTGCAATTCTATGCATTCCTATGCCACACTTCAAATGAATCACAAATGCGAAGATTTGCAGGAATGCGACAATCTTCTTATACAAAAAATTCGGAAAAGACACGGACTTTCGGAATCAGATGCGAAGCACCCTCTTTTTATCCAGGAGAGTCAAGGGGGTTACGGTTTCAAATCATTTTTGGATACAGACCTAATTGCAACCGCGCGCGAGTTAGAAATAGTTTTAAATGGAGGTATGATTGATTCTAGAGTTATTCGGTCAAGAACAAGATCTTACCTTCTACGCCACGATAGACCAAACAGTCTCGTTTTTAGAAACTTTATTGGTACAGCAATCAGCAAAATTGCAAAATACGGATTCCACCTACGTGATACCAAGGATGATATCGTTAATTATATTTTCAGTATCCTCTGCAGACAGAAACGCTTTCAATCTATAGGATCAGGAAGATATTCTGATGGAAAGACCAATCATTCATCAGGACGTGGGAATGAAACAAATCTCAAAATCGCATTCGGAAGCCAATTACACTTCGTCTTAAGGCAGGCAATTACAGATGATGGAAAGCTTAGGGAAAATATAATTCTCCCAGAGGATGCGGCCCTACCTACTTCATTACGAGTAATCGAGCGATCTTTAATGCAAGCCAAAGAAATTCAATTTAGCGATAGGACAAGCACATATAACTGCTGGGAATGGGATGGATCTCGGATGACAGCAACAGATGCTCAATTACTAGACCCGTCGCATTGGAAGAAGGTTGATGTCTCTACATCCATAAAAAGGAAATATCCTCTATCATATTGGAAACTGTCAAGTATTCAAATACATCAAATGGCCACGGAAATACTTTCCCTTGCAAATCGTCCCCATATTATGCGGCGTATAACAACAAGCCTAGGCCCAGCATTTATTGCCACTGACGGGGCACATCGCAACGTAGAGGATAGCAGCAAAAATATAGTTCCAAAATATTCAACCAATGGGGCGGCAGTCCTTTGTTTGATAGATACAAGAGAAGGTGAGGATTTCAAATCAGCCAAATGGATACACAGAAAGTCAACACCGATATTTGCACGAGCAGCCACACTCCCGAATTCAATAGGTACAGACATCACAGACATCGCACATGGGGAGACGATAGGAGTGTGCTTAGGCTTAGAAATGATGAACAATTCAACTCCCAGTGTACTTGTAATGGATAGTTTGGCCGTACGAGAAATCGTGTTGAATCTAAGGGATCGGAAAAGAAATCAATCTAGTGATAGGAATCATATCAGGAAGGAAATATCCGGAATAAGCAAATGCTTATGTTCCAGATTGATGAGAAGCTTCCAACAAAACATTGACGGCGACACGGCAGGAGAAGCAAAGGTAGAGGAATTTTTAAGAATGAGTAAGCTCTGGACAGCCATCAACAGAAATGATGAGGGAGATATTCAACGCAGCTGGGCTGGCAGATATTGGGATTCACATCGCAGGACACCGATCATAAAGGTGGATTCGCATCAACTAGCGGCCGACGGAGGAAACATAAAGAACAATCCACGATATCCAACACTGCTGCCTAATTTTTTCCTCCTACATTGCAATCACCTGGCAGACAAATGTGCAGACATGCTATATAAACAACAATTTCAGAAGGTTACCAACATACCGGACATCATTCTACCAGAATCTAATTTACGATTTGTACTCACATGGAATGGAAAGGCAATGGACCGTCATATTGCACATATAATGACAGGTAAATTTCAACTTGAACGAATAAGTCGTCTTCAGAAAAGAGCAACCCAAGGATTACCATGGAGAATGCTGCCGCTATCGAATACATCGTGGAAGGAGTTCAGATCATGGGGAGGATTAAACAGATCTCTACGCGGGTTTACCAACTCCCATACCCGGGGATTATATAAATCAATCACGTGCAGAAATGGCCTGATCCGTGACTATTTGGAGAAAGATAAGGAAGAAAATGGCGAATTACGGGACAAAACAGCCATCAGTATGAATACGTGGATACAAACCCTGGCACCTTGTTCGTGGTGTCCAAACCACGATAAAGTCAAAGGAAACAGATTTCATACATTGTTTTTTTGCCAACATGAGGATTTAGTGTCTTTTCGTTCAAATATGTACGTTCTTCAGGAACAAAAATTGACCCGGCTGATGGATGCAATACGCATAGCAACTGATGCCCAATACGCGGAGTCATTTATTCAGAAAATAGAGAGCACAATGTATTCACTACATGGAGTAAATAAGGAAGACGACACGGCACATCGAATCTATAGAGACAGAAAAACCTGGGTCGAGGAAGAGGGTGAGGAATCATGGGAATTAATGCAAGCTACAAGTATGGTTCCGATATATGGGCACATATTTGGGCTGATTCCAGTGCAAGAACGACTCATCACGTCAGATATGGAATTAAGCAGAGGTGATGCTATAGCGTTGGGACTGATACCGATAGAGATCACGAAGGAATTTAAAGATATGTCCAAAGGATTATACAAGTTTTCTCCGTGCACAAATCATTGCGCAACGGTTCGAGGAGGCCTCTGGAAATTATGGGATGAAATTGTTGAAATACATAGACTCACCCTTACAGGACTTCATCAGATAGCTGGAGATATAAGTAAGAAACGTGAACTGCACTTCAAAAAGAAAGTTAAGGCAGATGAGACAAATTTGGCAAAAGAAAAGGTGAACGCCAGACCCACATCTATTCTGCGTAAGAAGAGGTCACTTGATGCACAAGACGCCAACCGATGCAAGAAAGTACGATTTGCAGATAAGAAAACCATGAAGATACAAAAGAAGTGCACAGGCATTACATGCAATGGGGAGTTTAGAACCTGGAACACTCAAACCAAAATGGCAAACAACATCGACTTCAATAAAAAACATTGTGTGCGTTGCTCGAAACAACAGACAGCCATAAAGAAATGTATTGTGATTCTAGAAGAAAAGGAAAAAGAGGCAGAGTCTACAAAGGATATAAAGAATATCACGGAGTATCTCGACACATCCATCAACAAACACGATTACAAGAGAGGTGCGGATATTTTCAATTTAGCCAGCTCTCGAATCACAACAAAGCAGCTTTCGGGAAAACGAGGCAACAAACGTGGCGTACCGGATCCAGAGAAGCTAGTAATCAATACCTTGGGCAAAAGCATAGCGAGGAACACAGACAAATCAGAACACCCGCAAAAACGAATTTGTCAGGCCAAAATCAACCTTGTTGACACGAATCAAAGAGTAAACGAATTCCTCAAAACCGACTTGAAACGGAATATTGCTGATGTCAACAAAATTTCTCAAAGAATATCGTATGATAAGAAATTAATAAAAATCACGAGAAATTCGAAAGATAACCAGCCCCCTCTATGCGAGAAGATATGGTCATCACAAAAGGCCAACAATCAGGATGATCTGGACGAGCTAGCGACGCTACGAAAATATGAATATATGGAAGGGAGAATAATGAATAAGGCGATATTAAATCTGAGATATTCAGCTCCACGGAATATCTTCATAGCAAATGCAGATGCATCCGTGGCAATGGCAGGCTGGGAAAAAAGCAAAGGATGGGCGGCGTTTGCGGGAAGCTTTCGGTCTGTGTATGTATCATCCAACAAACCAAATGGTGTATACTTGATACCGATTTTTTCGGGCCCATCAGAGGCAGGGCATTGGACACTAGCAGTAATCCACAAACAGACCAAGTCATGCAGAGGCTGGATCATCGATTCGCTAGGCACGGGAAATACGTCGTCAAACTTGGCACGAACAATAAAGGAGGCATTTTCTAAATCAAAAATTAAATGTCGTTGGCAACCTTCACTAAGCAAAGCACAAACGGAAGCAGAATGCGGGACTCGAGTCGTCTTAGGGATGGTAAGTATATGTGAAATGATGAAAAATATGAGGAGTATCGATAAAGCCGTTGAAGAAGTTTTGAAAGGCACCCTCTGGAGTGGACTAGATTATCAACCGAGAGTCCTCCGCGAAAAGGCAGCAGAATGGATACGGGTCAGTGAAGAAGCAATACGCTTACAACAGCAATCTAACGTGGAGATGGCAACATTCCGAAGGAAACAGAGAGAAAAGGTCACGGAGAAGAGAATACTAGCGCCCAGGGTAGAAGTGGTGAATGTGGATGAAGAATGATGGAATCCGAATAGCAGGATTGACTTGTTTGAACACAGTTGCCTGATCTTGCTTGCCCAGTTTTTTCTTTTTTTTTTCTTTTTTTTGTAGCTGTCGGCTCTTGCTCAACATCATTAGAGAATTTGGTATTCAGTGGTTCTAGTTGGTTTGCTTGCATACTACACCGTGAACATGTCTACGTGCATACGTGGAACTGGAATATATTAGATCCTTTAATAACCACTCAGTGAACATATAGGTCCCGTCTAAGTACGATGCTGTATCTAACACTTTAAAATAAACATAACAAACAAACAAACATAGCTCTATTTGCTGCTGGCAACGGAAATTAAAAACGAATAAGGTCCGCAGCAGTAACTAAATTTCAGAATGACCCTATCATACCGAAAATTCGCAGAGTATAATAGTTTTGTTAAACCTTTTTGATACTCTTAATGATCTGAAAGACTTGGAATTAATGATGGTCGAAGTAAGTTAAGTTAGCATGCTTAATGTAACATTTTCAAGCTTAAGCACAAGCAGCACGGAATAGGTAGTACTGTTATCACTGAATAGGAATTATGCAGAATATGATTTTGTGAACATCTTTCTGATGCTTTTCGTGATTTGAAAGAATTGGAATGTACGATAACAATAACTTAAGTTTGCATGCTTAATGTAACATTGCCTTGCCTTATTTTCGAATTGATGAATTCGAGAGAGAATAGAAAAAGCGAAACAGAATCAATCACCGTGATTCAGCACTTTATCCGCTATTCTTATACTATTTATTTGCTTGATTTAGATCTTTGAATAGTTAATAAATAAGTATAAGGTTTTACAACAGAATATTGCATGCTGTAATTGCCTTGATTCTAAAAAATTGCTTTCATGTGAGTTATGAAAACGCTTGCAACTAATATACAAGACTCGCCAATGTATGACGAGCTTATTGAAGCTCCGTCATTAGAATACGAAAAAAAAAAAACATCATTGGAATTGGATCTTGTCTTGAATTGATCGCAACATATTAATGCAGAGTTTAAAACCATGTCTAAAATTAATAAGGTATATTAATTGTGTATCAAAGACCAAAAATGAGTAGGCCATGCTTGAATTGAGAGCGCATTTCACTTTTACACTGTTGCGTTGCTTTCAACGCCGTCATAAGATTAAGAGTGCATTGCCGAATATCAGTGACGTACTACGTGCGATGTTATGTCAGAGTATCAGGCAAAAGATTGTACTGCAATCACTGGATAATAATTGTGCAGAACATAGTCTCATGAAAATCTTTTTGATGATTTTCGGTATTAGAAAGAATTGGAATGAACGATAACAGTAATTGAAGTTAGCATGCTTAATGTAACATTCTCAGGCCCACGCCTGAATATTTTAAACCTGTTTTAATCCCAGGTACAGTATACAAATATCTTTGAAGCTCTTCATATACTTCCAATATGTCTTGCCTAATTTTCTAATTGATGAATTCAAAAGAGAATAGGAAAAGCGAAACAGAATCAATCACCGTGATTCAGCACTTTCTCCGATATTCTTATATATTTTTTGATCTTTGAATAATAAATAAGTATGAGGTCCTACAACAGAATATTGCATGCTGTAATTGCTTTGAATCTACAGCATAGTTATGAAAACGCTTGCAAATTATACACAAAACTCGTCAATGTACGGCGAGCTTATTTAAGAATACGGAAAAACATCATTGGAATTGTATCTTGTCTAGAATTAATCGCAACATATCAATGCAGACTTTAAAACCATGTCTAAAATTATTTACCCCATGAAAGACCAAAAATGATGTCTTTTTAGTATGTTAGTCATTTAGTGAGTATGTTACTTAGTTGGTTAGTTAGTTAAATCTGACATGTTTTTTTTGCCCTTTTACTATGTACAAAGGCCTATCGTCTCAACAATTATGTCGCATCATCATCATTCTACACGCAAGAATGGTTTACGGGTATGGTATATCGAACGCAACGTAATAACATTTCGTAGCGATATTTTGATCTATCAATCAGAATATGATAATCCATTTTTAATCCGATCCATTAAGTTGTCCGTTTTTTATGTGTGTTTCTGTGTTAACAGGCTAAATGTATGCTATTTACACCAGGAAGGAATTCCTACTGGAACTTCACTTACATGAAATTAAAGAATATTGCTACCGGAAGAAGTCTTTTTACTAAGTAAAAAATACGAACTCAGATAGCATGAATAAAAAAGTTCGGTTCTCTAAATGATGTTATATCAGAAGTGCAGATTCGTAATGATCTACGAAAATAGTCAGTAGTAAGCTATTGAGAAATTTAGGTCATATTCCTTATGATTTTGCTACGCCGTAGAGGTAATGTTGTAGCGGAACCGTGTAGAGAGTTCGAATTAGATGTACGTTTTCTTACATATCTTTATTCACGCGAATATCAATTTCGAATATTATACAAGAGACTTATAAATCCAAAGAAACAAAGTTTTACAACGAAAAATGAAAACATCGTTGATTTTGGCCGTCGTAACACAGGTCATCTCCAGTGTTTTTGTTGGTGCGCAACCTACTGCTGCACCAACATCAGGGATTGTTCCATGGTTGGTGGGAGAATTAACATATTCTGTCTCAGGCGCTAATGCATTTGATGGAGGTTTGAATGTTTCTGTCCCTATCGGAGGTGACGTAGACACTACAACCTCTGGAGCTGTGAAAGTTGAATTGCTCGACCCCACATGCACAACTTTATTTAATTCCACAGGAGAGGTTGTAGAGATATTCGATCAAGGTTATTCAGGGTCTCCTTTTGAATACGACGTGGAATTTGTCCTTACGAAAGTTGCTGATGATACGACTTTTGTTTCCTTTGACCCAGAAACAATTGGTGGAGTCTCCACTGAAAAATCTAAAGGAACTATTTCATTCTGTACTCGTGTCACCACCATTGAAGGTCCCATCGAAGTCGCATTCCGTGAATCTATCTTTGCGCTCACGTTCGATCTTACACAAAATGATTTTTCCATTTCTGTGTCCGTCGCTGAAAACACTATCGATTCGTTCGTAACAGATGTTCAAAGCACCTTCATTGTAGTAGTCTGCCAATGCGTTAACTTCGTGTGCGTAACAGGAACGCCAGCTCCAATCGCAATGGCACAACCACTAGTGTTATGTATTGCTCCCGAAGAAGAAGGTTCAAGTAAAACTTCAAGTCCTGTTGAGATTGCCAATTTCAATCTTGAACTTTCAACCCCCACTATCACTTACGACCCAGTATCATTTGGATCAAATGGACCCGAGAAGGATCCTCTGACTTCAGTGGAAAATGATGCTTCCAGTGATACAGTGCAAGTTGCAGCTGCTATTACTGCGCAGTTTTTCATTCAAGGTTTTAATTCTCTTACCGCTGGAGGAAATGCGTATCTCGAGTTTAAAGGCGCGGCAAAGACGCAAAGACTTCCGGAATTCGCACCATATGCCATGGAGGTTGCACTTGCACCTGAGACGCAAGCAGGATGTTTACAAAAATTGATGGAACGATTGAAGGGGATGTTTAAAGATGTAGAATTGCAAGCTCCGTCTCTGCCAGATATTCTTCCAGATGTGCCAGATGTGCAAGGTTTGTTTCCAAACATGATGCCATAAACAAGGGTACATGCACTAAATCACAAAGTAAAAATGGGTTTTCTGGGTTTCCCTGTGCTCGAGAAGTACGAATGTTGTATTATTATTAATGCATCGATCCAAATAGTAAACAATAGATAAGTTCATGACGAACTATGTTTCTAAAATAATCTATGAGTAAATTTTGATGTGCATTGAAAAAGCTTTTAACTGCATTTACTAGTTTAACTTTCATGATTTGTTGAGGATGAAGAGTCTTTCATAAGGCTGAAAAGTAGCGGGATGTCAAATGTTGTTGGAAAACATGACTAAGATATACATACAACCATAGTTCTTCTGAATCAAAACGGCTCGTCTAAACAACATTTTTTTTATTTGTATTTACATGTGATATTTTTTTAGAAACTTTCTATAGTTTAAGAAACGATTTCGAACTTTCTTGTTTGTATGTGATTAATTTTCATTGATTTTAAATGATTTTTGCATTTAGAGTCACTCATCTCAAGTAAGTATGATGCATTCTCATTCTGCTATATATTTTTTATACGGTTAAATTTACAAAACTGTAGACAATCCGTCTACATGTTTAAAAAGCTTCTGTTTCAACTGCTGAGAAAACTTTTGTACTATAAAATCTATGAAGAAAACATTCTCACATCTTTCAGTGTCATTAATTATGTAATTAATGACTATCTACTTAAGAATATTCTTCCTGACTCTGAGTCCGGCTTTTCTTAACATTTGTGTAGAAAAGATTTTCTTACGCAGCTCCCGAGTAAATATTGGAGGCGTCATTGAATTATTCCTAAATAACTTCTCTACGTACATACTGATTTTTGATGGCCGTGCATTAAGAAACTATACGAGTATTTATTATATAGATGCTGATCTCTGCAAAAGCTGCTGCATTTACGAATGTGAAATTCGAGAATTAAGAAGTTTTTTATAATGGCTAAGCATTATCCATTCTGATAGCTTAGAATCATATTTAATATAAAAAATATGTGTAAGTGCTAGGTAGGCCTTATTATCATATTCTTATTTGAGACAACAAGCCGACGTGGTAGAAAACCTTTCACTTTACAGTTCTCATCCGAACCATTGACTCTTTCTTTTCTCTTAACTGTTTTGAACATTCTCTTCTAACAACCTGACTAAGATTTAAAAATTATTAGTATAATTTAATCGAGAAACAAACAACAACAACATTCAACAAATCTAAAAGGAATTGTGCACATCTGAAAGGAATTGTGCACATCTATGATAGGCATATATAAACTCATGACCTCGACTTCATAATCTATATTTTATTTCTAGCAAGTACGCATGGTAGAAGTTCTCATTCGATTCAGCAGACGTTTTTTCTTTTAGTTTCTGTTATGTAAAACCCTGACTAAAATTAAAAATATTCAACATGATTTAATAGAGAACCACACTAAACTCCATTCAACACATCCAAAAGGTATTGAATGCTGCACAACTTTGATAGGCTTTACTTAACTCGTGACCCGACTTCATAATTATTATATAGATCAATCCATGTGAGAATGTAGCAGCTATCATTCCTTTTCTATTATTTTAGTTTTGTTACACGGTTTTAAATTTTCTGTTGTGAAACTATAACCAAGCTTTAAGAGCCAATCTCATAATTTGGTGCGTATGATAGAATATTAACTAGCCATTGTGTGTACATAGGAACATGTTGGAGGCCTAACGTAGAGTTTAACATTTAAATCGACCACATCTTTGATAGTCCTTCATCAGATCGTCACAATGACACGACCCCATTCGAATCCACAAACTTTTGAAAAGTATTTCTAAACGAGACTGAAAATTCTGTTGTAAAACCCAGACTAAGATTCAAAAACTATTATTCAGTATGAGAAACAGTATTAACTACATTCAAAACATTTAATAGGGATTGTACACATCTTTGATAGGCTTTTACCAACTCGTCACCATGATATGTTCCCATTCAAATCCTCGAATTTTTAACGAGATTGAAAATTCTGTTCTAAATCCTGAAGCACGGTACAAAAAAGTTCTGTACAAAAACATTAAGAGGAAGTCAACATTAGCTCGTGACTCTGACCTGACTATTTTCTTCCTGGATCATTTTTTCAAAAGAAGACAACTTAAGCCTGTCCAGGAAATATTGAAAACATCATAGATTCTATGATAAATTTATAAGCATAAGTAAATCTAATGAGCGGGAAATTCCATAATACTCAAACGATCTGAAAAGATAAAGTTTGAAAAGGTAAAAAGTGGTAATTTTATCTTTTCTTCTTTTTTCGATTTTACGTCAGATATTCATATAAATGCTTGTGCGAATAATATTCCTCAAGAAAGTCACTTCATCATGGTCAATTGTAGAAACACGAGTCTCAACAAATCTGTCTATGACAAATACATTAAAAAAAGCCTTTGTACTTTATTTCCAGGAAACGGTGGTAAAAAACTGATGTATCGAAAAGAATAAGTTATTTGCATCAGTTCTAGTGTAGACTTATGAAACATCCCAATCATCCTTTCTCCGTCACAAACTAAAGTAGTACAATGCACCAATGAAAATGGTTGACGTTGCACCGATTCATCTGAGAAAATAAATTTAATGATGTAGCTATATGAAAGCATTGATTTTGTTGATTTGATGATGCTGTTGAACAATCAAGTATTTGTTAACGACATGGGTCTCATCTAAGGCTTCGTCGCAAGCATTGAATCAAATAACGCACTGAGCTGATTTACGTTCTGGGGAAATTTATGCCTCTACCGCAACCAGCATCATATTTACACAGTATTTTTTTATTGTGTTACAACCCTTCCACCCAAGATAACTGCATGTGACAAGTCCGTACTTCATCTATTTGAAATCATGATCATACATGGAGTGCAATCAATTGTGTCTCACCTAATAATATGAAGAGCATACAGTGACACCACAGCTGCTCTCGATTGGTAAGATTAATACACTTTACTTACATAAAATAATCCATAAATCTAGAGCCGACTTAAATCATCTCCTCTATTTGGGCTAAAGCCTATTGAGAATGGATCATCATATCCTTCCAATCTTTAGTTATAACAGACGCAACTAATGTTTCAGCATCGTCATATAATGCGATAAATGAGATTTCCATGATAATTCAAGTAACAAATCATAATCATCTGATTACTTGCGTTGTTTTTGGTGTTCAAATCTTGGGCAAGATAAAACGTTACGATGGAATCAAAACTCATTCATTCCTGTGCATTATGACATGTATCTCAAACAAAAATATTTCAGCTACTAATTACCCTCAATGCAAGTACTTTCCACACATTTCCTTCATGTTCAATCAAACACATGCGTTTGCAAAACACTCTGATAATTTATTTTCGGAAAAAATCAATTAGCTCTTGGCAGTGTAAGAAAAAAATGTAATATAAACATAATAAATGGTTTACGTTAACTTTAACTCCACAATTTGAGAGTTTTATCATAGCCTACAGTAACAACACCTTTTCCACCATATACAAAGTCAGAAGCCATAACTTTTCCCTCGTGACCACGCAGTGTTGTCAATAGTTTATAGTTCCTCGTTGACCAGACCTTGGCTGTCCCATCAAAAGAAGATGATACCAATGATTCTCCGTTATTCGTATCATATCGTAACTGAGTAATTAAATTCGAATGTGCCGGGATGGATGCATATTGTCCCTGAGGGTTTTTCTTTCCGGTAGAAGTATTTCTCGCGTACTTATTGTTATTCCGATTGGACGGTTTGGGACGTTTTCGCAAATCCCATATCTTGAGCATACCATCATCACCGGCAGTCGCTAAATGGAAACCAACAGGACTAAATTCACAACATAACACTCGTTTTGCATGACCTTGAAAACTGGCAATACTTTTTCCTGTTCGTAAATCCCATAATTGCACTACTCCCGCAAAATCAGTGGTGGCAGCGAGACTCCCATCGACATGATTCAATGATATACCATAACATTCTCTAAAATGTCCATCTTGTAACAATATTGATTCGGACGAAGTTTCGACATCCCATAATCTCCATGTATGATCAAACGAAGTTGTTCCGACGTATCTACCAGATGTATGCCATGAGACTTTACAGAGACGTGCTGCATGTCCCTTTAAGTGAGCTTCTTGCGTTATTTGATATTTATGTTGTTGGTGTTGTTGGTGTTGTTGCAGTTGCTGTTGTGATTTTGGGTGTATCATATCATAATCATCTTCTTGCAATGGTACATGGTCAGGATTAATTTGAACCGTCCATAATTTCGCGGTTAAATCAATCGAAGCTGTGGCAAGCATCGTTTTTTCCGTAACATCATGAGTACCATCACTCATAGTAGACGATTGAGGTGAAAAGGCAATACCCATGATGCGATCTTCATGGGCCATTCGTTTTTGTGAAACACAATCTAAATTAGAATGAGGATCCCAAATATTAATCGCACCTGACCATCCTCCCGTAGCTACCCAATATTTATTTTGCGGATCGTTACTGGCAAAAGGATTACGACTGCATGAAAGCGCAGATAATGGGCGTGAGTCCCCTCCATACTGAGAACATTCTAATCCCATATTGTGTTTTGTATAATGATGCAATTTCCAACAATTTTGATTAAGTGTCTGTACTTCCATCAATTCTTCTTCCTCCTCTTCTTCTATATTCCGAGTGTTTGTGAGTTGATTTTTGGTTTGTTCATGTAGGAAAAATGTCCCCTTGCGTCGTTTTCGTTCTTGATATAGACGTTGTTTGGAACGTGGTAAAGAATATTGAGCGATATACTCCCTTGCTTGAATTAATGCTGAATTGGCATGGGTATATTTCGTCCCTTCGATTGGATTCTTCGGTTGCTTGGAAGATTCCATGAAAGTCGACCCTTGTTGAGTAATAAAATCTTGTAGCATTTCTTCTCCTTGTCCTCCTTTTTGTTGGTATTCCAATAAGACAAGTTGTCTCGCCATACACATTCGTAATCGATCACGAACATTGGCAGGATTTTCACCAAAGAGTAAAATCGGCTCTTGTAAATTACGTAAGGCGGTATGGACATCCTGTGGCAAGGTTGGCACATCTAAACCAAATGCACGTTTTTTGGCCTCCATTTCTAGCATAAGTTTTTGATGTGCTTGATGAGATTGCTGAGATTCCAGTGTAAACTCGAGGGTTTCGGTTTGAGGTTGGGTTTGTGTTTCAAGGCTGTTGCCAGGGTTGCTGTCAAATGCTTGGAAAGCGCTCATGATGGAAATGGATGCAAAATAAATAAAGGGATGGATGAAAGTGAATGAATACGTATTCAATCGAAGATGATGGTAGTGTTGAATGTCAGCAATGTTGCCAATCGAACCAAAATTAAGATTATGGCAGTTTCGGTGCTTGTGTCAACCACAAACGACGAACTTTTTTGAGAGTTGCCCTATCTTAATCTCTAGGGCCCTCGTAAAAAACTTCAAAAATAAAATATATTCATATGCAAAAAATAATCAAAAATAGGGTAATGGGACTCACGAGCATAAAAACAAAACCCATTAGCATTGAGATTGTCATCATACCAAAATGCACAAAAGTGGAATAGAAAGATTCAGATAATAAATCGGGACGTAACGAATTGATGAACGAATTCAATATTTTCTTAACTTGAACAATAGTAATACGTCCCATGCTTATTTGTCTTCTCTTGTATGTATGTTAATCTTCTCAGTTTGCACAACCCCCCTCGTCAAATCCACATCCCTCTTCGTCTAATAAAAATACCTTACATATAAACCTGAGACTAAAATTATTTTATCACATTTATCATTTCTTCGGAAATGCTGCATGGCTAAATTTTGAGAAATGAAGTAACAGCAGACATAACTTGTCTAATTATCTGATTCCAAAAAGTACTACATATATTCAAATGACGGAAGCTTTGGTATTTTCACAAAAATTTAGAAGCTTATTTTTTTTCATTTTGCGAGAGAAATGGATTTATATGGATCCAAAGTTACTCAAGACTTTTTCATCACAATCGACCTTCTGGTGTATATCCATTGAGTTGGTATATTGCCCCTACTTGATGAATTTCATACTTGACTTAAGAATATCAGCGTTAATCTGATAACAAAAATCCTTATAAATGGAAGTGCCTTCTACTCGATTGAACGACTCCGAGACTCTTACTCTAGTAGATATACGAAAGTAAATATAATCTCTACCTAGTTTTTATCCTTTGCAATGGATTTAGTCCCGGACTGTACATTTTCACCTGAATTATATAGAAAATTTCGTAGTGGGGCGAACATATATTATCACTCTCTCAAGTCGTGATGGGATAGAATAATGACGAAAACAAAATTATTTCAAATTTGGCATGCAGTTTTCTATCACAGGCACATGCTAAGTGTCAGATAAACGAACTCAACAATGTATATTAAACAAAAATAGACTTCCGCCTTTGAGTTGTGTTACTATTTCTTAATCTAGTTGGTACTAAAAATAAAACATCTCGCTGTATTACACGACTAAAAAGAAAAAAGTGAACGGCTCCTGTCCAGATATCCAGAACCGTGACCCTAATCAATACAGTTTCACTGCCGTATCTGATTCTTGTTAAATCGTTCTATACGTAAATACCACATAATTTCATTCGTGTCATATCTTCGTACGGTATGGTATATTCAGCTATATCTTGATTTGACATCAGAAATATTTATTCATTTTTTCTTTCGCATGAGGTATTTGCAAAGATTGCAATCCACAATATAAATGCACCTGCAATAATAATTAAGATACAGTACCAATAATCTACAATCACCCATTCAATCTATTTTTCATTCATCATTATCATTGTACACACAATTTTAATTCA
>Ga0209092_10001447_pt1 | contig 23116 bp, 26 predicted proteins | sample FraStrMetagenome_FD_187446 | JGI IMG/M metagenome (GOLD analysis project Ga0209092, IMG submission 187446) | Marine eukaryotic phytoplankton communities from Arctic Ocean - Fram Strait ARC3M Metagenome (SPAdes) (version 2) | ecosystem: Environmental > Aquatic > Marine > Oceanic | place: Fram... | reverse complement strand
ACAAGTATCGAATACGACCCAAATCGGAATGCAAACATCGCTGCAGTTTACTCTTCTTTAACAAAGTCTTATTCCTGCATACTTGCTCCTAAAAATCTATGTATTGGCCATATTGTAAAAGCAGGCTCTAATGCTGAACCTAAACTCGGCCATTCGCTGTCCATTTCGAAAATTCCAGTTGGAAGTTTTATCCATAATGTTTGTGCAAAATCTAATAAAAAAAGTCAACTTGCCAGAGCGGCAGGAACCTTTTGCCAACTTATTGAGAAAACTTCAAAACAAGGTCGCATTAGGTTAAGTTCTGGAGAACAAAGATTATTGTCCATTAATTGTATTGCAACACTTGGCATTGTTTCAAATGACTTCTCTTTTCTAACAACTCTTGGCAAAGCTGTTCGAGCAAGAAAAAGTTCTCAGTCTGCATTTATTACTCAAAAACGGTTTTAGAGTGGCTCGGCGCCTTGTAGAATGCCAATTCCATTTAGTGGACCACGACCCCGATTCCCAATAAGTATACCTTCTGTGACATCTACTGCTATATATACAAATACACCTTTTCTATAACATCTGATGGTATAAATACTGTAGCGACACCAACTTCTACAGGAGCAGTAGCTCAATCCGGAGTTGGGACTCCACTAACAGTAGACTCAACCTTGGATTTACCTTCCTTCAGTGGAGTCCCACCAATTGCCGATGTTCCACATGCTATGACAGAAGTAGCAGTCAGTCTCGGCAATATGGATACTCTGGTATATACCATATCGATGTTGGGTCTTTAACTTTTAATTTGAGTGAGTTCCTTAATGTAATAATTAGTAACTCCGAATTTTATAAATGGTAATTGAAACATTAATATTCAAAGAAATAGGACTACTACCTGAATTATTTTTAGGAGTCTCATTAATTTATCTTGTATTACATGGAACTTTTTTATCTGTAAGTAAAAATTATCCTTTGTTGCAAATTTCTAATCTATATCTAAGTATACTCGTTTTATCTATGGTTTGTTTCCTTTTAATAAACGATAGTTTAGAAGCCTTGGATTCTTCCATTTTCAATAATACAGTTGTAACTGACTATTTAGGTTATTCATCAAAACTCCTGTTAGGAATTTCGTGCATTTTTTGTTTGTTAATAATTCAACAGTATGTTTTAGATCAAAAGCAGAATAATTTTGAGTATATCTTGCTTTTTTTATTTGCAATATTGGGAATATTTTTATTGTGTTCATCAAATGATCTAATCACTGCGTACCTAGCGATTGAATTGCAAAGTTTAGCTTTTTATGTATTAGCCGCTTTTAAAAAAAATTCAACCTTTTCAGCAGATGCAGGGTTAAAGTATTTTATTCTGGGTGCGTTCTCGTCAAGTTTATTCTTGTTTGGTTCGTCTATCATCTATGGGGTTACCGGAACAACAAATTTCGAAGATTTTAAAGATCTATTTTTTGGGATTTTTCCGGGTCAGACTTTACTAGTTTCTGACTTAACTAAAGAAAATGTTTCTATCTATTTTGAAGCGCCATTTGATACGAGTCTTCTAAATTTTGCGTTAGTTTTTATTTTAGCTAGTCTCTTTTTTAAATTAGCGTTAGCACCATTTCATTTATGGTCGCCGGATGTGTATGAAGGTTCACTTTCAAGCTCCACTTTTTTTTTCGCAGTAGTACCAAAATTAGGTATTTTTGTTTTGTTGCTTCGAATTTTTTATTACAGTTTTTACTGTTTTATTGACAACTGGCGCTATTACGTAGTTATCATTTCTATTTTGAGTATTTTAATAGGTTCGTTTGTAGGATTGGAGCAGAGAAAATTAAAAAGCCTGCTAGCTTATAGTTCGATTAGTCATATGGGGTATTCGTTAATAGCTTTTACAACTGGGACATTTGAAGGTATTCAAATGTTGCTTTGTTACTTGATAATTTATATGTGTTCTGGCTTATGTATTTGGTCTATTTTCCTTTTGACCAGATTAAAACTCAATTACGTACAAAAACAAAACAAAGACTTAACAGATTTTGTTTTGTTGAGTAAATCTAACAAAACTCTTGCAATCTTTTTAGCGACAGTGCTACTCTCCGTTGCAGGATTTCCACCAATGATAGGTTTTCTTGTAAAAATTGGGGTGTTTTTAGCTTCGATAGAATCATCAATGTATTTTATAGCATTAATCAGTATTTTGTGCAGTGTAATTTCTACTTTTTATTATATTCGAATTATAAAAATCTTATTCTTCGAGAAAGTCTTAGTTGGAAAATTGTACTACCCAATTAAAACACAGCGCGCTATTATAATTACTTTACTATTTTATCTTTTACTTTTTTTATTCATAAATCCTACATTATTATATCTATTTTCCCAAAAGATCAGTTTAGTTTCTGTAATAAACATTTACTAAGCTGTATTTAGATATTGTGTGTATGCTCTGTTGAAAATTTATCACAATTATGTAATTATTTCTGCAGTTAGAGTCAATATTGGTTTTTAATTGATCTTATTTTGGATGCTTCTAATTCTTTCCGTAATAATTTCGATATTTTAATCTGGTCCTTATGGTCTAGGGGTTAGGACATCGCCCTTTCACGGCGATAGCACGGGTTCAAATCCCGTTAAGGATGATTCATCTAATCTTTTTCGTGTTTTGCATTTTTAGCTCAGTTGGATAGAGCAACAGCCTTCTAAGCTGATGGTCATAGGTTCGAATCCTATAAAATGTTAGCATCTTCAAGTATGTTATTTAAAATATTATGTTAAGTATTAAAAATTTATTAGTATGTATATTAATATTACCTTTAATCGGAGTATTTTTTTTGTTAATTATTCCGTCATCTAATTTAGTTTTGTTGCGTTTGGTTGCTCTAAATGTGTCGTGTTTTACATTTGTTCTTTCACTTATTCTGTGGGTTTTTTTCAATAAATCTATGGGAACATTTCAATTCGTTAGTAAATTTTTGTGGATACCTACTTTAAATTTAAATTTCGTATTGGGAATCGATGGGATTTCACTTTTTTTCGTTCTACTAACAACTTTATTAATTCCGCTATGTCTTTTGGTAAGTTGGAAAAGTGTGAAAACTAATCTGAAAGAATTTCTCATAGCTTTTTTAGTGATGGAATTTTTTTTAATCGGTGTTTTCTGTATTTTAGATTTGTTACTTTTTTACATTTTTTTTGAAAGTGTTTTAATTCCTATGTATCTAATAGTCGGAATTTGGGGTTCCAGAGAAAGAAAAATTCGCGCGGCTTATTTTTTTTTCCTGTATACATTATTAGGTTCTGTTCTAATGCTACTGTCTCTTCTATACATGTACTATCAGGTAGGTACTACTGATTATGAAGTGTTAACAACTTTTTCATTCTCAGAATGTGAGCAAAAAATTTTATGGTTGTCTTTCTTTGCTTCGTTTGCTACAAAAATTCCAATGATTCCTGTTCATTTATGGCTTCCAGAAGCACATGTTGAAGCACCTACGGCAGGATCCGTTATTTTAGCTGGCGTGTTGCTAAAACTAGGTACCTATGGTTTTGTTCGATTTTCTTTCCCACTCTTTGCAAAAGCGTGTTTCTACTTTGCCCCACTCGTATACTCACTTTCAGTAATCGGAATCGTTTACACCTCATTTACGGCAATCCGTCAAACCGATTTTAAACGAATCATTGCTTATACTTCAGTGGCGCATATGAATTTAGTTATGGTAGGGCTTTTTAGTTTTAATACGATTGGTATTGAGGGAGCAATTTTGCAAAGTTTGAGCCACGGTTTTGTTGCCAGTGCGCTCTTCTTATGTATTGGGGTTGTTTATGATCGACACCATACTCGTATGGTTAAATATTACGGAGGGTTGGTTCATACAATGCCGTTATATGTCTTTATATTTTTGTTTTTCACTATGTCCAATATAGGTTTACCTGGAACAGGAAGTTTTGTGGGTGAATTTTTGATCTTAACCGGTTCTTTTAAAGTTAATACCAGCATTACTTTTCTAAGTGCTACTGGTATGGTTATTGGTGCTTGCTATTCACTATGGCTTTTTAATCGAATTTCGTATGGTAATATAAAAACTCAATATTTTACTTATTTTAGTGATATCAGTAAAAGAGAGTTTTTTATATTCCTTCCGTTAATAATAGGGACTTTGGTAATGGGGTTGTATCCTGAAATTTTTCTGGAATCGATTCATATGAGCGTAAATATGTTAGTTGAGCTAATGTACTTTTAAATATCTTTTCATTTCATAAGAAATATTTATAAAATTTTAATGTTTGTATGATATATCTATTAGAAACTGAACTTCCTAAAAATAAATCAATATTATTTGCTTTGACAAAGGTATACGGAATAGGCAGGTCGCAAGCAGCGACAATTTGTAAAAAACTAGGTCTTTCTGTAAACTGCAAAGTTATTGAACTATCACATGATCAGACCAACGAGCTTGTAAAACTAATTGAAAATTCAAATTTAGTCTTAAGTAATGATTTAAAAAAGTTACAAGTTCTATTTTTAAAAAAATTAATTAATATAAAAGCATATAAAGGACTTAGAAAAATACTAGGATTACCAATTCGAGGTCAACGGACTCACACAAATGCAAAAACTTCACGTCGTTTTCGAAGATAAGTTGGTGATAGTTATAAAAATAAAAAAGATTGAATGCGTCTTTTTTTAGTTCCAATTCTCAAATAATACTAGTGTTTAACAAAAAGAGTGAAGACTAAGTACTAGGGGTTTGGTATCATCGCATATATTCTTTTAATTTCAGTTAGATTTTTTCGTTTGAAGGATGGTTTATTATTAATCTTTTAATCATAAATAAATCTAATTCAAAAGCTAATTTTGGGTGGCAAAATGATTTCTCCTTTTATTACAGGTACCAGTCTTAAAGGGTTAACGTGATAACAAATTTGGCATGTGCACTTAAAGAATTGTGTATTTAAATTTTTACGTGTAGATTATGTTCAAGTTGGTCACGTACTGATGAATCGGAAAAAGATTTCAATAACTTTGATTTTTGAGGATTAAGGTATTAATCTTAAAAATAAAAGGCAATTGGTTGTTAGGTGACCACTTCAAAAACTATAAGAAAGTTATCGGTTCGATTCCGAAATTGTCATTATGCAATCAAAAAATTCGTTAAAAAGCAATGTTTTTGCGGGGTTCTCTAAACCTTTTTCGTCCAATGTTCTAGAAAGCTCTAGTTTTATGGCTTCATTTGTAACCAAAACTATTAGATGGAACAAGAATTATCTATTAGCGTTTTTAGATAATCATTTAATTCATTACCCAACTCCTATAAATTTAACTTACGCATGGAGTTTTGGTTCGTCTGCTGGAATTTGTTTGGTTATTCAAATTCTTTCTGGTATTTTTTTAGCAATGCATTACACGCCTCATATTGATTTAGCTTTTAGTAGTGTTGAGCACATTATGAGAGATGTAAATAATGGGTGGCTTATCCGTTATATTCACGCAAATGGGGCATCTATGTTCTTTATCGTTGTATACTGTCATATCTTTCGAGGTTTGTATTACGGTTCTTACATGCAACCAAGACAGCTGCTTTGGTGTTCAGGAGTAATCATTTTCATTTTAATGATGGGGACGGCCTTTATGGGGTACGTTCTTCCGTGGGGTCAAATGAGCTTTTGGGGAGCAACCGTTATCACAAGTCTTGTAACAGCAGTCCCTGTCGTAGGTCAACCTATTGTTGATTGGTTGTGGGGAGGATTTACAATAAATAATGCAACACTAAACAGGTTTTTTAGTCTACATTTTTTCTTACCTTTTATAATTGCTGGTTTGACTGTTATTCATTTAGCATTGTTACACAAAGATGGTTCAAATAATCCTTTAGGAGTTGACAGTGGCGTCGATAAAATACCATTTTATCCGTACTTTTTTGTTAAAGATTTGTTTGCCTTTTTTTGTTTCTTACTGTTTTTCGGTACTTTTGTTTTTTATTTTCCAAATGCGTTAGGGCACCCCGATAATTATATTCCGGCAGATCCTATGCAAACACCTGCCCACATTGTACCTGAGTGGTATTTTTTACCATTCTACGCTATCTTAAGGTCAATCCCAGATAAATTTGGAGGAGTGGCAGCTATGGGTGGATCATTATTAGTCCTACTTTTGATTCCGTTTACAAACACTTCTGAAATTAGAAGTACCGCGTTTCGACCAATATTTAAGATTTTTTATTGGTTAATCGTAGCTGATTTTTTAATTTTAGGCTGGATCGGGCAAAAACCCGTTAAAGATGTTTACGTTTTAGTAGGTCAGATTGCCACAGTTTTTTATTTCTTATTTTTTGTTTTTCTAATTCCATTAATTGGTATTATTGAAACACGATTAGTTCATTTTAAAAATACAAAATAATTGTCAAATTGTTTTCTGTAATTTTAAATGTTGATGTTATTGACTCCATTAGAACAATTTCAAATTATTTCTTTATTTTCTTTTAAACTATTTTTCTTAGATTTCTCGTTTACGAATCTGATTTTAATAAATGTTATAGTATTAATTTTTTTTAGTACTGTTGTCTACTTTTCTAGCTCAGATACTAATTATTTAGGTGAAACTAGCTTCTTTTTTGTTCCTAACAACTGGCAAATTTTACTTGAAACAACTTATGACACTATTTCACAATTATTGTTTGATAACATTAACATAGAAGGAGAAAAGTACTTCCCATTCATTTCTGTCCTATTTACATTTATTTTATTTAGTAATTTAATTGGATTGATTCCTTATAGTTTCACTATTACAAGTCATTTGATTGTGACATTTACTCTATCGTTGTCGATTTTTATCGGTGTAAATATAATATGTATAAAACGCTACAAAGCTCATATGTTATCTTTATTTATACCAGCAAATACATCTTTTGGTCTAGCTTTATTATTAGTTCCAATTGAATTTGTTTCTTACATTTTTAAACCTATTAGTTTAGGGGTTCGGCTCTTCGCGAATCTAATGGCAGGACACACTTTATTAAAAGTAATTGTTGGATTTTCATGGAGTATGTTATTGCTAGAAGATTTGTTGGCTGTTATTCATGTTTTACCACTTTTTGTTTTAATTTTACTTGTTGGATTAGAACTTGGTGTAGCGATTATTCAGGCTTATGTTTTTACTATTTTAACTTGTATTTATTTGAACGACGGTATAAACCTTCATTAAGTTATCTTGTTGTCTATTATTCATGTTTATTAATATATATATATCATCAAAAAATTCTATTTCCCTGAATACGTTTTTACGTTTTTTTCTTAAAATTAGTAAAAATAAGCGAATCAAAACCAATATTTATTCAATCCAGCACTCAAAACCTAAATTAACCAAAAAATTTAGTATTCTAAAATCCCCTCATGTAAATAAAAAAGCACAGGATCAATTTGAATTTCGTGTGTATCGGAAGCAGTTAAGTCTTTATTCATATCAAGGATTAAAACTTTTAATGATCTTAAAAAAAATCCAATGCAAATTATTTGCTGATGTAAAAATTAAAGTTGAATTTGTATTAAACGAAAATAAATTTTACAAAGAAACACATAAAAAGTTTAACCCGAATAAATTTTCTTCAAAGAAAAATAAGGTAAACTCGTTATCTTCAAAATCTTATCTTCAATTTTTAGATGTATACGGTGAAACTTATTTTAAAAATAATTTGTAAAGTTTAGATAGCTCAGTTGGTAGAGCAAAGGACTGAAAATCCTTGGGTCGGCAGTTCAAGTCTGCCTCTAAACATTTAAAATCTTAAATAGTATGAAAAATTATCTATGGAATATGTTTGCAAACATAAAAAATGGTCAAATGGCAAAAAACTCATTTATTTTACAGCGAAAAAAAAAAATTTGTAGCGCTTTTTTAAATCTTTTATGGAATGAAGGTTTTATCCTAGGGTACACCATTTCTGAATCAAATCCAAATATGTTTAAAATTTTTCTAAAATATAAAAATGGAAAACCTGCCATAAATTCGCTACAACCTATAACAAAACCAGGGCAGCGTGTTTATTATTCAAACAAACAATTATGGAAAATAAACTCGAGTAAAGGTGTCGTAATTGTTTCAACCAATAAAGGTTTAATGCCTCTCGATGAATGTAAAAAATTAAATTTAGGTGGAGAACCTTACATTATAATAAAATAATTATGAAAAATATATCAAAAAAACACATTGTTAAAATACCTAAACATATTTCAGTTTTTTACTCTGAGAAAAATCGAGTTATTACTGTAGTAGGTCCTTTAAGAAAAAAATCGTTGAAATTAAAAACCCGTGTCTTTGTTTCGTTAAAGAAAAAATTTATCGGGGTGACCTCGCAACCTTTCCAAAATGTTTCTTTAAATGAAAGAAAGCAGTTAAAAGTTTTACAAGGAACAACAGTCGCACTGTTAAAGCAAATTTTGCTAGAGGCATCTGTGTTGCTTTGTAAAAAGTTGCGATTCGTTGGTGTAGGGTACAGAGCTTTTTTAGTGAAAACTGATGATAATACTTTACTGCAATTTAAATTAGGTTATAGTCATGATATCTATTTCAAAATACCACCTAGCATAACAGTTTTTTGTTTAAAAGCTGATAAGCTTTTTATATCTGGAAGTTTATATGAATATGTATCGCAAATTGCTTCGTCGATTCGTTCTTACAAGACACCTGAACCTTATAAAGGAAAGGGAATTTTATATGAGAATGAAACAATTATTTTAAAAGAAGGTAAAAAAGTATAAGAATGAAACTAAAAAAAATTAGACAAAAAAAATATAAATTATTAAAACTGCATTTGTTGAAATCTCAAGTCTATAAAAATAATCTGAAAAATAACGTTTTTGATGAGTTCGTCAGTAAAAGCTTAGAGCAAAGCGAATTGTATCTAAAAAAAGCATTAAAGGTTATCTATGAGTGTCATCTGAATAATTTCAAGATTCTTTTTGTAGGACTGCCTAGAATGGCTCCAAAAATTTTTGAAGATTTATTAAAAAGTTCGCCACATTTTTACATTCCGTCAAACCTTTGGGTTAATAGCTTTTTTGCTAATAGAGTTTCTATTTCTCGTTTTTTAAATTTGAAGAAACGAAATTATGACAGCAAAATGTCGCTAAAGAATATCAATAATTTGTTATCCATCAGAACAAAACCTAGATTAGTTGTAGTTTTAGATCAGGACATCAAAACAGATATTGTAAAAGAGTTAGTGGACTTGGACATTCCCATTATTTTGTTTGGAACTCATTCAAGTTTTAGCTCACAAGTATCGTACCCAATTCCGGGAAATTTTTTTTTTGTAAACAAAAAAATAACAAACATACTTCTTTTCTTAATCTGTTCTATTTTTAAAAACACGCAGACTTCTTTAAAAAAGCCTAACTGGGAAGTTCTGCCAAAACGCTAATTTCACTTAAACTTTATTAATGTTAACTACAAAAAAAAGAAGGTATAAACCGTTATATAAAAAGTTCTTGAACTTAAGACAAAATGTACAAAATCGACCTCGTATCTTTAAATTCAAGAAGCGAAAATGGAAAAACTTAATTGAATTTCTGAAACGATTCCAAAATAGACGCCCCGGTAAATTTAAGCTTTACGATTTTCAACGTTACCCTCTGTTGTCGTTCAGTTTTAAAAATAATTTTCGTTATAAACTGCATACAAAACAAAAAATTAGTCATTTCTATGGGGGTTTATCTGAAAAATATCTAAAAAAGGTTTCGACATTAGCACTAAATCGTACTAAATTAAAAAAGAAAATTACAAACTCAAAACTTTTTTTAATCGAATCGCTGGAAAAACGTTTGGATGTAGTTTTATACAGATCTCATTTTGTAACTAGTATCAGAGGTGCACGTCAATTAATTTCACATGGCCATGTTTTTGTAAACAAATGTCAAGTAAAAAATTGCAATTTTACACTAAAAAATGGTGATTTAGTTGCATTTAAACCTATGACTCATTGTTTAATTGAAAATAATGTAAAATCGTCGAAAGGTTGGCCTATGTCACCAAAATACTTGCAGATAAACTATAGAACTTTTCAGGTTTTAATTATTGAAGATATAAAATCGACAAATCTATCCTTACAGTTTCCATTTTGGATGGATTTCAGCACTTTGTTAAAATCATATGAAAGATAAATTAAAATATCTTTAACTTTTATCTTCAGTAGCTCAGTGGTAGAGCGAGTGGCTGTTAACCACCAGGACGTTGGTTCAAATCCAACCTGAAGAGATTTTTTTGGAAGTAATCGGACTCGAACCGATAACTTTATGCTTGCAAAGCATACACTCTACCAATTGAGTTATACTCCCTCAAATCAAACCTTTTTATTTAAGAAAATGTTTGTAGCAGTAATTGATTAGCCATAAATTATAATTTAGATCTTTATCTATTGTCTTTATGTATTTCACATTTTTGTTTAATTTTTTCGCCCTAAACTTTTTCACTTCTATGAAATAAGGAATAGTTGTTTTTATACTATAATAATAAAAAAAATATAAGGTTAATAATAACCCGAATACTTGTGAGCTTATGGTTAATATATCAAATTGTGGAATTTTTCTATAAAAGGTTTATGCTCGTTTGGTGAAATTGGTAGACACGTCAGACTTAAAATCTGATTCTTTTTGAAAGAGTATCGGTTCAAGTCCGATAACGAGTATTTTTCTTTAGATTAAAAATACATACAACCAAAATGATGGAATTGGTAGACATGCTAGGTTTAGGTTCTAGTTCTTTTTAAAAGAGTAGGGGTTCAAGTCCCCTTTTTGGTAATGATAATTAGGTAGTTATCTAATTTGGCGCTGGTACTTTTGTTAGGCTTTTTTATTGAAAATTTTATATTTTTAGATCTAAAAAAAGCTACCACGTGTGATGTCGAAAATTTTCTTTAAACTATGTCACTAACCCCTTCAATTTTCTTGACGTTAATCTCTGATTGAGTCTCTAAACTAAGTTTAAAATAAAATGCCAACAATTAATCAATTATTTAGAAAGAAGCGAGTAAAAAAAACAAGACGATTAAAAACCCCTGCACTAGAGCACTGCCCTCAGAAGAAAGGAGTGTGTCTTAAAGTCTTTTTAAGAACACCTAAAAAACCAAACTCTGCATTGCGTAAATTAGCTCGATTACGGTTGTCCAATAAAAAAAAAATAACAGCATATATACCAGGAGAAGGGCATAATCTGCAAGAATATTCTACCGTAATAGTACGGGGTGGGAGAGTGAAAGATTTACCTGGTATCAAATATCATCTGGTTCGGGGAAAATTAGACTTTCCAGGCCTAAAATCAAGAAAAACCTCAAGATCAAAATATGGGACGAAGAAAACTTCTAAATATATCTAAATCTCAAAATTGAAAAAAAAATATGACATTAAAAAACGTATTACTGAACCATTTAGTTATCAACGGAAACAAACAAACTTCTGAAAAGTTGTTTTTAAAAAGTATTAAATTCAGCCAAAAAAGACTTAAAAAAAATCATAAGGATATATTTAAATCAGCAATAATTTTAAGTTCTCCGATTGTTAGTCTCAAGACTATTTCAAAAGGGCGTAAACAATCGAAAGAATTTCCTTTCGTATTGCACAAACGAATCCGAATTTCTCTAGCAATTAAATTGATACTGCATATTGTTAATAAAACTTCAAAAACGACATTTTCCGCTGCTTTCAGCGATGAAATGACTCACGCAGCACAGAATAGTAGTAGTAGTAATAAATCGAAGCAAGAGATTCACAACAACGCCTTTCTTGTAAGAAAATACGCAAATTTTAGGTGGTTTTGATTGGGTTTTTACGCTTAATAGGATTTGAACCTATAACTTTCGGGACCGAAATCCGACGCTCTATCCAATTGAGCTATAAGCGCAAATTCAAGACTCAAAAATCTATAAATTTTTTATGATTCAACAACAAACAATTCTTAAAGTTTCAGATAATTCTGGAGCGAAAACAGTTAAATGTATTAAAGTTTTAGGTGGATTTAAACGGAAAGTCGCAAAAATAGGGGACGTGATTGTAGTCTCGATTCAGCAACTTAGAAATAAATCACGTATAACATCTAAGGTCCAAGCAGGGGAGATTTACAGAGCTCTTATAATTCGAACACGAAGTAAAATACGAAAAAAAGACGGTTCCAATTATTATTTTAATGAAAATGCAGTCAGCTTAATGAATAAACAAGGAAAGCCTATCGCAACGAGAATTATAGGGCCTGTGTCAAAAAGACTGAGGAAAGGGAGGTTCTTAAAGTTCGCTAGCATTTCTACCGGCTTTGTTTAGCTACATAAAATATGAATTTTTATAATTACTACAACGAAAATGTCGTAAAATACGACTTATTGAACAAGTTTCAATACAAAACTTTAAATCAAATGCCAAAATTTTGTAAAATTATTTTGAATTTTGGCTGTAAAAAGTCAGACTTAAAACAATTAGGGCCAACTTTATTAGCTCTTGAATTGATTACTTCGCAAAAAAGTTTATTTACAAACTCAAGCACAACAAACATTTCACTAAAGATAAAAAAAGGCAGCCCATCCGGCTGTAAAGTTACTTTACGAAAAATGGCAATGTACACATTCATACATAAAATTGTAAATGGTATTTTTCCAAAACTCAAACAATTTCAAGGTTTTAAAAGTTTAACATCAAGGGCCGAGATCAAAAAAACGTTTTCATTCAGTTTAAAAAATAATCTGTTATTTTTAGAACTGGAAAAGCATTATCAGTATTTTAATCGATTACCACATCTAGACGTCACAATGGTAACAGACGCAAACAGTTTCAATGAGTTAGTTTTTCTATTAAAATCTTTCAAGATTCCTTTGATAGGCGCAGAAAAATCGGGAAAACTGGGGGGATCTCTTTAAAAGAATATTTTGAATTATTATAACTTTTTTCCTATTCTTATTTACATAAATTCAAGAAGCGATTTAGGTTTAGACTTTTTTAGTAATACTAAAATTGCTTAAAGATAAATTTTGATACTAGCAGCAAATGTAACTCAAAGGTAGAGTGTAATCTTGCCAAGATTGAAGTTGAGGGTTCGAATCCCTTCTTTTGCTAGGGATAAGTGGTCGAGTGGTTTAAGGCGTTAGTTTTGAAAACTATTGTATTGCAAGATACCGTGGGTTCGAATCCCACCTTATCCTTTCCTGTAAAAATCAATTGTGGCTAAATAACATAATTTGGTTAATGTATTAGATTGCAAATCTTGTAATATCGGTTCAAATCCGATTTTAGCCTAACCGTATAAGAATAATTACTCTATAAATGTTTGTATTGATAAGTTCTATTGTATTAAAAATCCTTGTTATCGTTATCCCTTTGTTAATTTCTGTAGCCTACTTTACCATCGCTGAAAGAAAAATAATGGGTAGTATACAACGAAGAAGAGGCCCGAACGTAATCGGGTTTTTAGGATTGCTGCAACCGTTAGCAGATGGCCTAAAATTATTTGCTAAAGAAACTATTTTACCAAGTAACTCAAGTATTATCATTTTTTTGATTGCTCCTATACTAACTTTTATTTTAAGTTTGATAGGTTGGTCTGTGATTCCTTTTTCTCAAAGTCTTGTTTTGGCTGATCTAAATGTCGGTATTTTGTATTTATTTGCAACTTCCTCGTTAAGTGTTTACGGAATTGTCATGGCGGGTTGGGCGAGTAACTCTAAATATCCGTTTTTAGGTGCATTACGTTCTGCTGCTCAGATGATTTCGTATGAAGTCTCTATCGGATTTATAATAGTAAACGTTTGTATATGTGTCGGATCATTCAATTTGAGCTCAATAGTATTGGCACAACAAAATGTCTGGTTTATTATACCTTTATTCCCGATGTTTGTGATGTTTTCAGTTTCAATGCTGGCCGAAACCAATCGTCATCCTTTTGATTTACCGGAAGCAGAAGCAGAGCTAGTTTCTGGTTATAACATTGAATATTCTGCGATGACGTTTGCATTATTCTTTTTAGGTGAATATGCGAATATGCTATTAATGAGTTCTTTTGCATCAATTTTATTCTTGGGAGGGTGGTTACCATTATTTAATATTTTCCCACTTAATGTTTTACCCGGAAGTTTTTGGTTTAGTATAAAAATTGCTATCGGAGTGATCTTTTTTATCCTTACAAGAGCAGCATTACCTCGTTACAGATACGATCAGTTGATGCACATTGGGTGGAAATGTTTTCTTCCTCTGTCTTTAGGATATCTATTATTAACAGTAGGTACATTGATTAGTTTTAACTGGTTGCCGAATTAAAGTTTTAGACATTTTTGACGCATGAATTTTCAAGATAACTGTAACTATTGTTAACTCAAAAGCAACTATGGTGCTTACTCCAACTAAGATTTGACTAAAGACATCTGGAGGAGTCAAAAAAGTCGCAATCAAAAAAAAGCCGAAGTAAAAAAATCTTCTTAATGTTTTTACTGAATCTAAGTTTTCTTTTATGTAACTTAAATAAATGATTAACAAGACAAATAGCTGAAAATTTAAGCAGCATATATAATACAAATTAATGTAAAAGTCTATGTATTCAACGATTTTCGCTTCTAAATAAAAAGTTAACACAGAATGGTTTATTGACGTTTGAAAGCTTAAAAAGAAATTCCAGCTGAGTGGTAGAATATAATTGTTTAGACTGAATATAGAAAAAAACCATAAGATTAAACTTGTTTTAAAAAGTTTTGCGTATCTTTTATATTCAAAAAAATATAACCCTGGGGCTAAGAACACGAATATATGGTACAACAAAAATACTATGAAAAATTGGTTCCCGATAAAAGATATCAGTTTCAAGTATGTTGAGAAAATATCGGTTAAATTTGTAAAAATAAAATATAGTGAATTTTGTTGAAACATAATCAAATTTGGTTTTACTAGTAGAAATACCAAGACTTCTTTATAAAAATAGCTGACAGCTATAACAGAAATCCATGTTAGAATAATCAATAACGTTCTATTTTTAAGTTCGAATACAAAATACTGAATCATGTAAAAATGTGAGAATGACTGAAGGAAAATAGTTCAGCTGGTAGAATAGTGGTTTCCAAAACCAAAGGTCAAGGGTTCAACTCCCTTTTTTCCTGTTTTTCTTTCTGATAGATATTTTACGCAAAGATAATTGGTCACCTACAGACCTAAAGACTTGTTTTATTTTTGAAAAATCTCCGAAAAGCAATACTAATAGTAATGCGATTATAATTAATTGACCTAGACTTAAATTACTCATTAAGTTGTTTGAACGTAAAGTTTTTTATTTTTAAACGATATCTCTGAAGGCTTATAGTTCAGGGGTAGAACGTACCGCTCATAACGGTTTTGTCGTAGGTTCAAATCCTACTAAGCCTATATTAATATTATTCGAATGAAGTTTAACACCAAAAATTACAAGATTTTCAAAATCAGGCATCATTTTAAAAAAACCAAATTTTTCATCTTTTGCCACGGAACTAATTCAAACATTTCAGAATGGCTACAGGTTGAACAAGACTTAGTTCGTTCGCAGCTTAACTATTATCGATCCTATAATAGTTTGACAAAAAGCTCAATAGGTAAATCGATTTTCAAAAATTTAACAAAGTTAGCAAATGGACCACTTTTTCTCATAAGCATGTACAAAGAAAAGCGGATGAATCAAGCATTAACTAAAATAATCACTATTAACAGATTGCTGACGTCAATGTGTATTCGTATGAATGATAAAATTTATTCGGTTCCGCAACTAACAAACGTTACAACTCTAAACTATAGAACAAACATTGTTCTGTTTCGAAATTTACTTGACGGAATATTAAAAGCACCGTATAAAACATTTTCCGTTAAACAAAAAATAATTTCGAAATAATGTGATTTGAACACATGACTTCCTGTTCCCAAAACAGGCACGCTACCAGGCTGCGTTATATTTCGAAAGGTTGGTCTAAATCAATAATTTGAAGGGAGTAGGATTTGAACCTACGATGGGAACACCCAACAGATTTACAATCTGCCACTTTTAGCCACTCAGTCACCCCTTCTAAACATGCTTTTTATAGAATTTTTCTCTTTTTTAAAATCGCTTTATTTTCCTAGCTCTACAACCGTTATGGGGTTGCGTGTTATAACTTCGAATGGTTTTTATAAAAAATTTAGTTTTTAACATTTTTATGATAAAAGCTTCGTAATGTGATCTTGTATTTTTGAAATGAATCGCTAAAGGTTCGTCTTGCATGAATTTTGTTTTCAATAATACGCGTTTTAAGATATTAATCAATGCGACAGGTTGTTTTGTCTTCTGCTTACCTCTTAAGTTTACTTGACCAGAAGAGTTGAAAAGTTTCACGTTTCCCTTAATATCCGTAATACTAACTAACGTATTTGTACGTGTTAAGTTAACATGAATTATATATCTTACCAAATTCTGTTTATAAAAAGTAGTTGAAGATCTTTTATTCACATGATCCGTTAACGACGTTTTATTTCGACAAATTTGAGACACTTTAAAAGTTCGTAATAATTGAGCGATAAGCAAAGTTTTTAATCTCTTGGTAGCTTTTTTGTTTTTTATCTTACTTAAAACACAAAGTTTTTCAAACAATTTGCTCGTGTATCCTTCTTTTTCAACAACCATTTTATTAACGTTAACTTGAGAACTCGAGGTTTGCTCAGCAACAATTTTTTTAAGACTAGTATCTGATAAAATTTTTTGTAATAAAAACATAATTATTTATTTTTAAAATGAAATTTAAAAGAATTAATCCGACAACTCCGTCACAAAGAGGTTTAATACAAATTAAACAGAATTCTTTAGGAAAAAAGCCTTTTATCAAAACAAAGATTTACGGCTTAAAAAACTCATCGGGGCGAAATAATTCAGGAAAAATAACCATACGTCACAGAGGCGGTGGACATAAACAAAAATATCGAGAAATTGATTTTTACAGGAAAGAGGACTTCACTGGAATTGTAACAAGTATCGAATACGACCCAAATCGGAATGCAAACATCGCTGCAGTTTACTCTTCTTTAACAAAGTCTTATTCCTACATACTTGCTCCTAAAAATCTATGTATTGGCCATATTGTAAAAGCAGGCTCTAATGCTGAACCTAAACTCGGCCATTCGCTGTCCATTTCGAAAATTCCAGTTGGAAGTTTTATCCATAATGTTTCTGCAAAATCTAATAAAAAAAGTCAACTTGCCAGAGCGGCAGGAACCTTTTGCCAACTTATTGAGAAAACTTCAAAACAAGGTCGCATTAGGTTAAGTTCTGGAGAACAAAGATTATTGTCAATTAATTGTATTGCAACACTTGGCATTGTTTCAAATGACTTCTCTTTTTTAACAACTCTTGGCAAAGCTGGTCGAGCAAGATGGTTAAACAAGCGACCTAAAGTTCGTGGTGTTGCAATGAACCCTATTGACCATCCTCATGGGGGGGGTGAAGGAAAAACTTCCGGCGGCCGAACCTCTGTAAGTCCGTGGGGTAAGCCAACTAAAGGTGGAAAAACAAGTAATTCAACAAACACATTAATTGTTGTAAAACGAACCAAATAAAATATCGATATGAGTAGAGGAAAATGGAAGGCTCCATATGTGCAAAATTCTTTGATAACTAAATTTTTCAAAGAAGAATTTGCGCATAAAAATGAAATTAAAACAATTTCAAGACAATCTGTAATAATACCAAAATTTATTGGTTACACTGTCCAAATCCACAACGGAAAAACGTTTTCAAAATTAAAAATTACAGAAGATATGGTTGGCCATAAACTGGGAGAATTTGCTCCAACGCGTAAACGTTTTAATTTTAAGAAAAAAAACAAGAATAAATAATCTATGGGACAAAAAGTAAACTCAAATATACTAAGGTTAAGCTTAAAAAAGAATGAATGGAAATCGAAATACATTGAAAAACTTACTGAAGAATCTTCCATATTTGTATATAACGATTTAGAAATCAGAAAATACTTAGATCGATTTTTTCAACTCCATGGGTTGATTCTGCATGACTGTAAGATAAATTATTCCAACAATAGACTAGAGATATTTCTTTCTTACTTTGTGACAACAAAAGCTTTAAAATTGATAAGTCCAGCTAAAGTGATGAGAAAATCTGCAACAATCCAACCTAAAAATGGATTAAATTTCACCGAAATGTTATTAGAAAGTATATCGGAGTTTACTAAACGTAAAGTAAATGTTTCAGTCGTTTTTTATGAATTAAACCGCGGGTTCTCTATTAACATTAGAAAAAATCAAGCCTCGTCGTTGAAAAAAATTAAGACACAGCTGCGACAATTCAAACGAGCACAATTTTTTAGGGAGACTTTGAATATTCTGTTTGTTGTTATCCGAAAGGGAGAATCCTCAAAGCTATTGGCACAATTTATTGCGCTTCAGTTGAGCACGACAAAACGACATAATTTTTTTTTGATATTTCTAAAACAGTCGTTAATCTTGCTTCTACAATCAAACTTTTCGGCTGTAAGTGGGGTAAAAATCGTAATCAAAGGCAGATTTAATGGCGCGCCACGTGCAAGATCACAAACTCTTTTAATTGGGTCTGTGCCTCAGCAATTTTTTGATGCTAAAATTAGTTACTCTGAAGCTACGGCTTATACTCCGAATGGGACTTTCGGAATAAAGTGCTGGATCAGCGAAAATTAAAAACTTAAACTCATGTTATTACAACCTAGAAAATCTAAATATAAAAAAGTTAGAAAGGGAAAACTCCCAAGACTGGAATTTAGAGCAAATCGACTTAGATTTGGGACGATTGGTTTAAAAGCCGCAGAATCTGGGACGATAAATGCAAGACAAATTGAAGCCGCTAGACAAGCAATTACTCGAAAAATAAAACGGAAAGGTAAAGTATGGATACGAATTTTTCCGTCATTGCCGATAACCTCAAAACCTACAGAAGTGCGTATGGGAAAGGGAAAAGGTTCAGTAAGCCACTGGGCTACTAAAGTAGGAGGAGGTACAGTACTCTTCGAGTTATGTGGAGTGACCTTAAATGTTGCAATTACAGCTTTTCAAACCGGTGGTGCTAAACTTCCAATAAAAACGAAAGTCTTTACATAAATTTCACTAATTCGAGACATTTATCGCTAGAGTAATACGTTTTTCATTTAGTAAACGTCGTAATTCTGGTATATTTTTACATGATGAGATTTCTTAAACTAAAAACTTTGAGGCTGCTTTAGAGCATTCGGGACGACTATAAACAAAATTATTTAAAGTTTATGTTATTACAAGCAGCCAAATTTATAGGAGCAGGTTTAGCTACAATTGGACTAGCAGGAGCAGGAGTTGGTATCGGTACAGTATTTGGAGCATTAGTAATTGGAATTTCACGAAATCCTTCTCTAAAAGACGAGTTATTCAAACTTGCTATTTTAGGATTCGCATTAACTGAAGCAATCGCTTTATTCTCGTTAATGATGGCATTCTTAATTCTTTTCGCTTTATAATTTTAATTCAGTTGAATTAGAAGCCAACTTTCAAAAAGATAGGGTACGTAGCTCAGTCGGTAGAGCATTGGACTTTTAATCCACAGGTCCTGGGTTCGAGTCCCAGTGTACCCAAGTTTTTACTCTTTATAAATGATTGTTACAAACATAAATTACATTTTGAACATTGTCATAATTTTATTTCTAATTGGTGTACTCGGATTAGTTTTGAATAGAAAGAATATTCTTATAACTATAATGTCCATTGAACTGATGCTATTAGCAGTCAACTTAAATTTTGTCTTGTTTTCGATATACTTAGATGATATCGTTGGGCAGGTATTTGTCTTATTTATTTTGACAATTGCAGCCACAGAGTCTGCTATTGGGTTAGCTATTTTAGTTGTTTATTATAGATTAAAAAATACGATCCGAATAGATAAAATCAAAAATATCAAAAGTTAAGTGCTCTTTTTAGTATCCATTACATTTCTAACGCTATAGGCGAACTTATACGGAAAAGACGGGACTTGAACCCGCAATCTTCGACGTGACAGGTCGACGCTTCAACCAAATTAAGCTACATTTCCTTACATAAGGGGGGTTTTAATCAAAATTCTTTATTTTGAAATACTTTTATATAAATAACATTAAATTTAACTACACACTAGAATTCGATAGTGGTTCCAAAGTTGATTCTTGGAAACACAATGCACCTCTTATTGAATACTGTGAGACATTAGGGATCAACATCCCTCACTACTGTTATCATAAAAACTTATCCATTTCTGGGAATTGCCGTATGTGTTTAATTGAATTAAAAGGTTCACCCAAACCTATTGTATCCTGTGCTATGAGTGCAAAATCTTGTTTAAATAACGGTGAAATTTACACAAATAGCCCCCTTGTGAAAAAAGCTAGGGAAAACATTTTAGAATTTTTACTGCTAAATCACCCCTTGGATTGCCCAATATGTGATCAAGGGGGCGAATGTGATTTACAAGATCAATCTTTCTTCTTTGGTTTATCGAAAAAGAGATTCTACAGCTTCAAACGGGTAGTATCAGATAAAAATATAGGACCTATTGTTAAAACTGTGATGACTCGTTGTATTCATTGTACACGTTGTGTGCGTTTTGCTGGTGAAATTGCTGGAGTAGAAGATTTAGGAGTTTTCGGGCGTGGTATGAACAGTGAAATTGGGACGTATGTAGGCAAAGTTTTCCAATCTGAATTATCTGGTAACGTTATAGATTTATGCCCCGTCGGAGCGTTAACTTCTAAGCCATACCCGTTCATAGGTCGAAATTGGGAATTGAAAAGTGTAAATTCAATTGACTTTTCTGACGGATTTGGTACAGATCTACAGGTTTGTCTAAAAAACAATAAAGTTGTCAAAATTTTGCCAGGTTACAATCAAAGCGATAAAACAGTGAACTGGATTTCAGATAAAACCCGTTTCGCTTTCGACGGAATGTTTTCACCAGAACGCATTTTACAAGGTTTTGTGATCAAGGGTTGCGATAAAAATCTACTGCCATTATCGTGGAAAAGTTTATTTGACGAGATAATTTATATCTTGTATTTTCAAGATCATCTTGCCCGTCATTTCTTGAAGACAAACTTATTAACAATTGTTTTTAGTAACAACGTTAGCAATGAAGTATTGAACCTATTAGTGCTTTTATCAAAAAAATATTCATTTGTGCAATTACGGAAGTCGGAACCTTCAAAGATTCAGAACGATTTAGAATCTAAATTTTTGCTAAATTCAGTTACAAACAAGCAACAACTTGCTCAGTCAAAGATGTGCCTTTTGATTGGTTTAAACGCAAGATATGAGGGCTCATCTTTGAACCTGAAATTACGTCACCGATACTTAAAGGGTGACTTTAAGGTAGTCTCACTAGGAACCGCAATAGATTTGACGTTTCCGATTTCTTATTTGGGGTTAAACTTAAAAACTTTAACTTCTCTAGTTGAGGGAAACAATTTTTTTTGCCAAGAATTGTCCAACAATTCAAACCCTTCAATAATTTGTGGCTCCGAAGTCTTTAAACGAAAAGATGGTCTAACTACCTTTAAACTATTAGATTTATTAAAAACGTCTTTGCAAAGCATTGATGAAAAATGGTCTAACATCAATGTTTTAAATACTTCGCTGAATGAAAGTGGGGTACACTATGTAAATGCGTTTAAATGTTTTAACGAGCAAGACCTGCAAAAGTCCGTTGGGATCTACTTTATAGACACATGTCTTGATATACCTAACCTTAGAAAAGTTGTTCAATTTCATTTATTGAATCGTTTTAGAAATGAGAAAAATAGTGTTTGCTTTTATCTTGACCAAAATAGTGGGCTGATTGATCAGTCGTTTGATGACGTTAAAAAAACGTCAGGAACTTATAGTTATATAAACTTGCCCAATAACGTTTTCTTTGAGACTAGTGGCAGTTACTTAAACACAGAAGGCATGTTAAAACAAACAGTCAAATTTGTACCGTCACTTAAACAATCTCGTGAGAATTGGCAAATTATACGAAAACTACTTGCAAGCTCAGACTTTTTGTCATTTGTTTCTGAATTAAAAACCAACCAAAAAGTAGTTTTCAATTGCGATAACATCTTTAATTTTAAGAATTTTATAAATTTTCAATACTACGCAATACGAAACTTAACAACAACGAATCTCCCTACTACAGAAAAGAAAACTTCAGATTTTAATTTCTTTTCAAATAAATATAAAATTCGGCAATCTAAATTATTTGAAACCAAGGTTCGACTATGGCTAGATGACTTTTACATAGGAAACCCGCATGCGTATAATAAACGATCAGTAACAATGATCAAATGCTCTAAGCTTTTTCGAGCTCAGCACACTAATTTTAGTTACTTTTAATTAATGGTATTTAATTATAAGATTGATAAGACTCTTTCTAGTAATAAGCGGGGTTCAATTGAAACTGCTGGAAAGAAATTGGAGTCACTGAAACGCGAGAGATTAATTCGAAACTCGCAACAACAGTCTGGTAGTTAATTGAAATGAACAGTTGGAAAGTAAAAATTCTGCTTCTTTGCTACTTTTGAAATTGATGAATTACTTCTTGAACCTTTTTTCATTTAATCTTCATATACTATTTATATAACTCAAAAAGTATCAATGGTGACTTACGTACATTTTTTGTCGGGGTTTTGTGTAAGATCCAAATGCTTATTTTTTCGTTTAAAAAGGTTGATAAGTCCGGCCTTTTTTTATTGGAAACTTTTCACTTCATATAACTCAAAAAGTATCAATGGTGATTTGCATACATTTTTTGTCCTGAAATTAAAAAAATTGATGAAAAGATAAAAAACGATTTTTAAATTCGTATTCCTAAAAATGACCCTAATTACGCCCTACGTACCGGGGCTTAAATGAGGCCAAATCGGGAAAACTGGGGGGATCTCTTTAAAATAATATTTTGAATTGATTTCTTTGTAAAAACCCCTGGCAGGTCAATGAAAAATTCATTTTCTAGAAATTCTGCTTTTTTGCTACTTTTGAAATCGATGAATTACTTCTTGAACCTTTTTTCATTTAATCTTCATATACTATTTATATAACTCAAAAAGTATCAATGGTGACTTACGTACATTTTTTGTCGGGGTTTTGTGTAAGATCCAAATGCTTATTTT
>Ga0209092_10001446_pt1 | contig 23120 bp, 16 predicted proteins | sample FraStrMetagenome_FD_187446 | JGI IMG/M metagenome (GOLD analysis project Ga0209092, IMG submission 187446) | Marine eukaryotic phytoplankton communities from Arctic Ocean - Fram Strait ARC3M Metagenome (SPAdes) (version 2) | ecosystem: Environmental > Aquatic > Marine > Oceanic | place: Fram... | reverse complement strand
ATTATTTCGATTGAATCCAATAATGATAGAGTAAGCTAACTGATCACTTTATCTGCATCGATATTAAACCACATCGCACTTAGATCTTTGAATTAATTGTTCCTAGAGAGTTCGGTTTGGATGATATTCTAACAATAAAGGTCATCGACAAAAATGATGATTCGCTCTTCAATATTAGGAATTCCTAGTACACCTTTTTTCCTTCTTATCATCTTTGATGTGATGAAATTTTGTACTTGTAGAGCCTTTGTGCGAGCGCTAAAAGAAAATTCAATACTCATGGATAACTTTTCATCGCATGTCAGAGATTCCAAAATATTCTTAATTATGAATGTTTTGCTTGTTCCTGTTTCTCCATTGACAATTACGTGAACATCATTGTTAATTAGCGCTGAGATGATCCACTGATGTCGGATTGTGTCAACTGTTGGTACGAGCATATCTTGTAAAGAGTATTTTGTCGAAATGGTAGAGAAAGACTTTCGGGTGTCATTTCAAAGTAACCACTTCGATGTCTCGAAGTCAAACAAGTAATCAAAACGATTTTTGTGAAATGTAGCACGATAAGCTAAACTTAATCTGAAAGATGGTTCTGCTCGTAATCGCTTGATCTCAAAAGAAATTCACTAAACTCGGTGGATTTCTTCAGCTTCTCATCGTTCTTCAATAACAATGAGACAAAGTCAAAAAAAAATAACGCACCATTGTAGCCATCTATAGTTATATCAACCGACCAAATCAAAGCCATTACAAAGAAACCTTAAAAAATTATGGCAAATGCGTTAAAATGCAAATCGTACATTTCCTCAATTTTCGTCAGAAAGGATTACATAAAACGGAGGGTGGAAGAACAAAACTCCATTAATGTACGTGGGACGGGGATACTGCAGTGCTTGTTGATAATACTTTATCAACAAAGGAAATAAACTCACCTCAAACGTTTAGACTCCCTTTCATTTATCTCCCTTGCTTTCTTTTCTGCAATTATAAGTGACATCGTTAAACGGTTCTGCGTTGTGTTCCATATTTGAACAGTTGTCGAGACGCCGACAATCGTCCAACGAGACTTGAAAGAGCGAAATCGAACCTTCGAAAGTGTCGCGATCTTCAATGAGTATCTTTGCCTGGCGAAGTATTTCAAGTCGCAACACTTTAGAGGCACCTTCAACCGCTTTTTGGACCTTTCGAGGAAACGAGTGTAATCCCCAGAATAATTCTAGGTATTTCACCCTGAACGATAGGATCTCAACGGCGTTCAGACGATTCATTAACTGTGAGGTATGAGAGACTAGCACGTCAACTTTTTCGTTGTAGGTGGAAACAAGAAATCGGAGCTGCTCCCAACCTTTCTCATCATGAGGACACACACTTAGATCTTCAACGATTTTTTCATATTTGTCACTAATTTTCTTATAAGCGAGATTGATATCTTCAATGATCATCTCTAATAATTTGTCACGCTGAAAGAGAGCCTTTGAGAGAAGCTTTTCCTTCATTAAGGACGTATCAATTCTTATCATAATGACATCGTTGACCCTTGAGATTGTAGATATACTTTTGTACATTTCGTCAAAGGATGTAACCTTCGAGATCATTCTCTCATACATTATCTGTGTCCTATCAACTATGTTCTTTGCTTCGAATTTTTTGCTGTCAACAACATTTGAGAACAATTCTTCAATTTCATCGTCCATACTTGTTTCGTTTTCTGCACAAACTTCAAACTTTTCTGCAATGAATCGGTCGACCTGATCAAATGCTTTATCCACCGAGTTCAATAAAATATTCTTACATTCATCAATTTTCGCTTTACATTCTTCAAATAATGTTGGCCTGTTTCTGAAGTCCAAAATTGTTCGACAAGATGAAGGATTACCCATTATATCAACGTCGATTGATTGAAGTGCGCAGAGTTGTTCAAGGAAATTGTCAATGCAATTGATCAAGCTATTTTGTATTTCACCCCTGCTTGGATTTACAAAGAACTCGCCATCGACCAAAATTACCGAAACAGTAAAAATTTGTCGAAAATCACGGGTGTCCACACTTTGAACAATATATTCTTGAATTAATTTTAAAGTATTCAAACATATACTGCGAAGCTGCTGTGCCATAACAAACTCAGAAAGTCTAAAAAATCGCGCTAAATTGGATGAGTTGTACCCAGGTATGGATTCATGATAAAAGTCATATATATTACTAAGTTCATCAAGAATTTTTCCGCAGTAGCTTTGACGCCATTCGAGTTCCAGCTTATTTCGAATCGTACTGCAGTGCAAGGCTTGATGCTTAATGAAGTTTTCAAGGTTCCATACTTTGTTTGTTGGTAGATCAAACATGCACATCTCTGAAAAATTATCAATCCATGTTTTATGCAACCACTGAAATGTATTATAAATTTCCCAGCTCGAAAAGAGATGGATATGATTTATTGAGTTTTTCTTATAAATAAGCAAATGGCTTGTCGCTTCAAGTTTTTGTAACCTATTAAACGGATGGTTTTCAATGAAGAAAAGTCCATTGAAAGAATGTGTTGGCGTTAAATATTGGTACTTGACTATAGAGGTTTTCATTGCATGGATGTAAAGATCTTCGATTTCTTCAGTAAGCAAATCAAGATAGTTTGTGTATATCACACATTTAGATTTGACTTTTGATATAATGTTCATCATAAATTTGTGTGAGATGGGCCTTACATCCGTATCAGGTTGTCGACGGACCATACTTTCTAATCTCAAATACATTTTGTAGAGGTTCCTTGCAGCAACCGCTTTCGTTCTACGCATTTCCCATGCATTTTTATCCTCGATTTCAAATAAAATATTTAATCGCGAAAGTAACTTCCTCTTGTAACCGAATCTTTCTTTATGAAGAAATGAAATGCAAAACTTTTGAGCGGCATAATCAAATGATTCAATGTCTATTGGTACCCATTGCCAAGATACGCCATCGTAAGCAGCTGCAAGAGCGCGCGGCTTTTTCAAAAGCCATTCATTGGGATGTAAATCTTGCACCGAGAACACATCAAAAGATTCCAAGGACGGAAGATTAACTAACGAATATTCGTTAACCTTCCTAGCGCTGCAGTTGTTGCTTGAAGTGTCAACCTGCTTTGGCACTTTATGAAGATTAACTAACGAATATTCGTTAACCTTCCTAGCGCTGCAGTTGTTGCTTGAAGTGTCAACCTGCTTTGGCACTTTATGAAGGATTGGACCAATACTTTTATTCTTCTTAAAATTTTGGTGCCTCCCTTTTTACAAGTTTGATCGACAGTATGAGTGAGGAATTAACCCTAAAGTATCCTTTTTCGGAAAGTTCCACACATACCTTCCCTTTTTTTCTCGGAATCCAAAATATAAGAAGGAACAGGACGTTGAAGCTCTCCACATATTTGTACTACATCTACCGTGGCCAAATCTTCACCTTGAATTCTCTTTTGCAGCAAAACAGGACGACGAATCAGATGTCTATTACTGGGAAGAGTGCATTCGTCCGAACTCATTACGAAAATTTGAAATCGAATCAAGACAACTGATACAATTACCGAAGATGAAAGTGGCAGTGTACATATGGAAATCACATGAAATTTCAAAAATCCAAACCGGCCGGATCACGGGACAGGATACATATACCGGTAATATGTAAGAAAAAACGTGGAGAAAATCCGCATGAAGACTAAAGAGTGAGACGTACATGTAGATGAGAGGCGACCAAAAGAAGGAAAGATCAGCAGAAGTACAGAATTCTGATATTAATTAGCGATAGTTGTGGACTTTGCAGACAATACTCTCGTAGAAGAAATATCTCGCATCGATTTCTTCAAAGTAAATTCTAATCATGCAAACTGGAAACTTCCTTGTCCTTCCGCTATAGCGTAGAGTAACTTCTCGCGCAAGCTTTCTTTTGAGTCGTACATTGGCAAATCAAGCGCGTTGAAACAGGTGTGTGCCGATATTAAAGATTCGCTAGAGCCACTGGCTTTGTGAATGCTGAACTTTTGAGTACCACGCATTCCTTGGAGTTGCGAAAATCCCTCAAGAGGAACTTTTGCACTTCCAGTGACAAACTGTAAAAACGAAGCTTTCTGGCTTCTCGTTAGGCCATGCATAGCTTCCCAAAACCATATGATTTGAGGATCTGATACTTTGTAATTCGTATATTCAGTATTGCTCTGTAAGTCGTGAATGTCAATATCTGGCAAGCCGGATATGAGGAGTTCTAACTCTTTCGCATTAAAAATAGATATCAAATCCTTCTTGATCATCTCATGAAATCCTTGCAAATAAGCCTTGGTTTGGGGTTCTATGGACGTTGTCATTCGGTGCTGACAAATCAGGCTTACATATTTTTCTTTGTTACTCTCTGTCACACTCACACTTCTTCCGTTGGGAATCAAGTCAATGGTTTTACTTCTCCCAAAAGAATGATCTTCTGTCGAAAACGTCAAATGGTCTAAACCTATGTCTTCGAGATTATATTTCAAAATCGTCGTAAGATTTTTGTAATAATCTGGATCAATCGCTTCCATGTCATGATGAGTTGGCTTTACTCCCAACATATGTTTATACAAACTTCTCGTAAAGTGAGCGTCAAGTAAGAATCCATCAGCTAGTGCTTTCCCAACAATTCGTCCAACGAAACGGAAATAGTCGAGATGATCCGGATTGACAAAACTGCTATTCGGATTCGGCTGAAAAGTACATCCATCTTCTGTCGACGTGAATAAAGCATAATTTGGATTGAACATCTCCTTCGCAAGAATCTCAAAGAACTCTCTCGAAAGGCCACCTGCATCAACGCCTTCTTCCTCAACGAACGTAATATGCAAACGACCTCTCATTTCCTCTGCAGTGCGTAAACGCAATGAAGCATACGCATCTTCGAAAACGTTCTTTCGCCTCATATTCAGCCGTAAACTTCGCCTACTCGCTGATTGTTTCAAACGACGTACTTGAGTCTTGAACCAGTGCCGCTTGACATCGAAGTCTATGAAAGGCCTGCACTCAGAAACTAACACCATCGCTTTAAGTCCCTTCTCTAACAGTGGAGGATTAGCGCGGAGGAGTGCGCTAAGAAGAATCTTATTGGCAGCGACAAATTTGACAAGCTTTTCTGTTCCATGTGACGACCGTGAGGCGTTAACGACAAAAAACGCTTCAATCGCCGGTAAGAATCTAGTCAACAACCCTGCAGCACTTGAAGGAAGCTTCTTTGAATTTTCTTTCACTTCATTATCCCCAGCTACATCTTGATCTGTCATATCTTGATCTGTCATATCTTCATCTTCCTCGTCAAGTGCAACTCCTTGTATAACAGACACAGCTTTGAGACAAGTTGAAAGTTCTTCCCAAAGACCTTCTAAGTCGATCGTTCGCAGAAGGGAGGCTGCCTTTATTGAGTTTGCATCGTTTTGCTTTTCGCTTCTCCGAGAACCATCTTCATCATCGCATAGTGACTGGATTGTCTGCAATACGCGCAAAAGCTTTAATTCGCTACTACTTGACGACAGCGTGACGGCACTTGCAGGCATGAATCCCTCTTTCTTCTCCTCTTGAGCATTGTCTGTTGAGCCGACGCTACCTTCTTTCTGAGATTTTGCAGCTTCGTCAAGGTTGATGTTAAGAGACTTGAGATCTCCCACCGCATCCACGCCCAACCCTTGTGCAACAAAAGCTAATTCCGTTAATACAGACAGCCGATTATCTTCGATTCTGCATAGCCTCCTCACAATATGACTGACTTTTTGAAATGAGACGTCCTTACAACTTTCAAGCCGGAGAATGGAGCACAACAATTTTACGCGACCTTGATCTATCAGGGGTCGAGGAACCCTTATCCACTCCTTGCCAGCCGCCGCCGCAGATTCTATTTCTTTCGAACTCAATTTGGCTTCATCCTCCCCCAATTTGGGAAGCACGGCAAGTGGACTTACAACCGTTTCCAACAAATTCAGAAGTTGTTCTAGATTTGTTGGGCTGTTCGTGAAATGAGGCAATCGAAGTAAGTCAATCACGCAATTGAGGTGAGAAAATGACTTATTTTCGAGAACTTCAAGCGAAACTATTGGGGCTTTCTTAGCCATAATACACAGTGTTTCAATTATCCTTCTCGATACGATTGGGGGCAAAGTACCATCATCACAGCGCCTTTCAGTTGCAGGAATGTTCGCGGCAATTGAGAGCGCAGCAGTATTTGCATTTCTACGTCGGAACATTGTCGTATTTGGTACTTCCGACGCAACAATATCAGGCGATGTGCCGATGAGTGAAGAGGGAGGAAAATCACAACTTCTATCGATCTCTATCCCTTCGTTATTTAATGCCAGTATAAACGATTTTGCCGTTTTCGTATCACCTTGAAGCAGCGATAACATCGTAGTCAGTAAAATATGGCGAATCTCCGCATGTGCGCCTATATTCATTAGAAGATTTTGAAACAAGCGCATGGGCCTGATGCTGTTGAGCATAAAAAATAAGTTCAATAAAGAAATCATAGACTCTGACGATGCAAAGGGGTTATCACTTCTCCCTAGTCCACTGAATATTACTTTTTCCCTATCACGGTCTAATTTGATCTGCCCAAAGCGATTTCTCTCTTGCCGACTCCTTCGTGCGACATACGAATTAGCCGTGTTCCGTGATGAGCCTAAATTCGAAGATCGAGCCTGATTATTTTGTTGGTTGCGAGCGGTTAGAGAACTACTACTTTGTCGGACCGGACCTGACAAACTCTCCTGTGAAACGCGATGATGAGCTCGAGAAGCTGCACGTTCTCTAATAACTTGCGCCTCGGCGACAATATTCGGCGGTAAGCTTGACAAGAAGTCATTATCCGCAGATAACAAAATCTCCGATCGCAACTCGGGGTGCAGGGATGCTAAGAAGCTTGCATTGTCCATATCTTCCGCATTTGATGGGTCTGCCGGTGGTTCATTACGTTGACTTTGCTGTTGCTGTTGCGCAATAATTTCACGACGCATGTCATCTGGCAATGCAGCCAATGCTTCAGGGTCTAGTCCGGATGTAGAATCGATTTGAGCGGTAATGTTTTCCATAGATCTATGTTCTTCGACAACTTCTTGTTGCATCTCAGTAGGCAAGCAGTTGAAAACTTCGAAATCCATTCCTGGAGGACATACAAGACCATCATCATTCGGCCGCGAATGTGCTGCTGTTGAATTTGAAGGCAACTCTCCATTTGAAGCTGATTCCTGTTGTACCTGCTCTTCAACTACCTCCATCGATGGAGAGGTATCCGATGTTTCTAAAGTACCTGGATGATTCCCTTCGTTTTCCTGATTATTCACTTGAGTTTCATTGTTTCCGTTCGGACTATGATTATTTTCACATTCATCGGCACTTGAATTCATGCTGCCGTCGCATGCAAGAGATAAGCCAGTCGCGAGAGATGTTGCGACAGCTTCACCCTCGCTCGGTACTTCTTCATTGTGTACACAAGAACCATCTAATCTATCTGTTTGTTGATCATTACGATTTAATTCATCAGAAACCGGTAATTGGTTCGAAACTAAATCCCCGCTCTCACGACCAGTACCACTCGGACCTTCACTAGTAAATGTAGAGTTAGTCAAGGATTCGTTTGTTTGTCCGCGAAGCCGTTCTTGCTCAGTAATATTCATGGCCATATTTTCTGTCAATGCGTGCTCGAAGGCTTCACTGAAGTTAAGCATAAATCGATCAAGTGGCTGACCATCCCCTGTCCACCTCGAATCTGTTACATTCGAAGAAGTACGACCACTCGAGCCAACAGAATGCTCGATCACAGGAATTCCATCAAGACCTCGATTTAAACGAACTGTCAAGTTTGAATGTCGACTGCTGTCATTTTGTGACGATAAAGACATACTTCTTCTCGATGCTAAACTTCTCACGCCATGACTCTCGGCGCTAGATGTTAATGTAGTTGTAGGAGGAAGGATAACATCACACAAAAGAGGATGAAGAAATTGATGTGTCCGCGAATGAGTTGCAGCTGCAGGGCCCAGTGGGAAAAGTTGTGTTTCGTATGAAAGAGGAATACTTTCACTGAGACGGTTGCACTCAGCTTGCTGCCTTGATGAACCTGTTTGAGTTGAAAGGAAGTCCGAAAGACCACCAAAAACAATATCTATTGGACTATAGCACCTTCCTCTCGAGAAACCACCACTCGATATTGTTTGCATACAATACGAATTTTGACTAACACTCGGTCGACTTCCTAGTTCTCTTGGTGCAGGTTGGCTTGAGTTGGCATTGTTGCCATTCGTTCCTCCAACAACATTGATTAATCCTCCTAGTAAACCACCAATGCTACCAGCTTCATCGTCATCTGCTCCCGCAGCATCTCTTCGATTGTTGCGACCTCTTAATCGAATCCCAAGGGTTTCTTGAATTTCTGCCAAGGCTTCGAAGTGAACATTATGAAACCCACCATTCATGATTTGTCCTAAAACGCCTATAGAGTCGGTATCATCCCTCAACGGTTCATTTGATTGAGACCTTATGAAAAGTGTCCCATTTCTTATATTTCCTCCAAGGTGATCGATGCGTGTCCAACCCTCATCGAGCTCAGATTCCGATGGCAGTCCGATTACCCCCTCACGATCTTCAAAATTACCATCGAAAAAGGCTTCATCTTAGGCAAGAACAGCATATCACATAATTATCTGAGGGAGGTTGGTGACTCTAGATTAAAGATATTTGTAAACATACCTTCGTCGTGTTCCCAAGCTTCGCCATCACCATCTTCTTCAAAGTCGTCAACATCTTCTTCATCATGATCAACTTCAATCATGTCATCATCTGCATGAATAACTTCAATTTCAGAAGGATCGTCACTTGAATCAAACCCATCGACACCATCTCCGTGCTCCGAATCGTCGCTGCTGCTATCATCTGGATTTCCCAAACGAACTTCTATTTCGTCGCTACTGCTTTCATTTGTATCAACGGACATTTCTTCTATTTTGAAATACAATTTAAAAAAGTCGAAAAAAATCAGACAAAAATCAATTTTAACTCACCTACATCACTTCCTTCACTTTCACTTTCGTGTTCATCGTCATCAAAACTGATTTCATCACAAATATTGCCAACCATTTCTTGAAGATCGCGTCTTTGTGCACTACGGCGTGCCCTATCCGCATCTTCGGGCATAAAACCATCACCGAGCATAGCATCATCAGCAAACGCATTTTCTGCACGTTGTGAAGGACCCACCGTTATTCTTCTCTTCAGATCTCTTGACCTCTCTTTTCTTTCATTTGTCGCGCGATGAGCTTCTTCTTTTTCGACTTGAACTCGCACCATTTCCTCCACGGTGTCAGTGACAGTTGCTCGTGTAAACACCTCTAATGGTCGCAGTAAAGAACAAATCGTGATTGATGCCAATGTCATTTTTAAGTCCACTCTTCTGATTCCACTCAAGAGTGCTTGTGGTACTTTGAATTCCAACATTAGCCGAACAACTTCCCACGAAAGAGACGAATTAGTATCCTGATTTATTCCACTACTCCTGGGTGCTGATAACCCAATACATAGTTCGGCCCAGGAACGTAGCGCCCATAGTTCGCGTTCAGTCTGACAAAGTGGCAACTTATTTCGTGCGTGACCGTCAACACATCCCGCTAATGCGGATGCTAAATCTCCGACAACACGTCTGCGACCTTCTCCAGCTCTTGCGCACAAAATTACTAACAGTCTAGATGCTTTTTGAACAGCTTGAACACCAAAATATGCACGGCGCTTGAGTGCAAACAAAGCTGGTTTGTTATCTTTTGCCATTAACACTTCTTTCCTGGGAAGAGACCTCTTAATAGGTAGTAGATAATGAAGCAAATAGCCCACAGCTGTACCCGGAGGACTCGTGCAACCCCCTAATGCATGTTTTAGATTACTGAGACGCGAGCAAGCTGGTGTACCGTTAATTGGGCGATATCGATGAATGGCTGCCGCACATGCAGGAATCGCAAGAACTAAATCGGCAATAATATCGATGTACTCTGTCAAGGTTATGAAAGAGGAAACCGACGGATCTGTCCTAAAATCCATTTTGAGCTCGATTTCAGCGACAGATATAAGATTGCTAACCAAGAGGGATGTTACATGATTGGCAGGAGTCCCGTTCAGAAAGATAAAATTCGCTCTCTTTCCAATCGATTCACTTCTGACTGATTTCTTCATCTTTTTTGGGCTCTTAGGTCCAGATTTCTTTTTCTTACCTTTCGAATGTGGTATGGGAACCTTCGTGAAATGCTTACGCTTTGGTACTCCTGATCGAACGATAAAAGAACCATCATAAGATTTTTCATTGGAATGTTGAAGAATGACATTATTTCCTGATCCAAAATATCCGGAGAGGGCCTTTGTAGTTTCAGAACGTTCTTCGCTAGACAACAATACAATTGATGAACCCTCCAAACCATCGGAAGGTTCCGTAGCTATAGACGTGGCCGCAGCTTTCAAAAATACGATGGGGTTGCGACAAATTAGCGGTGCAATTGTTTGGGCAAATGATACGGCGTTAACTTTCATAAGGTCGTCTTGAGAATTACTGGTGCGGCGCCACTGCTTCTTATGCAGTCTCATCACTGTGCTCCTAATTTCAGCCTCCATGGACTGACGCAAGGTATTGTCATCTTCAAGAACGTGCCTCATTATTGTAGTAATTGTCCCGGCCTTACCAATAAAATTACACGACGGTGGGAGCGAAAGAATTAGTTCGATGCCACCCATGCGCAAAAATTTTAGCGCAACCTTATGTGATCTTACAAGGCGCGATATTAAAAGTAAGATACTTTGAACAATTCCAGGATTTTTCGCAATCTTGTCACTTGGATGTACATCCTTCACTAAAGAAAGCATTTTGTAGCAAAGTTGGATACAGCCGTCTGCTTCGTCTGATGGAAGTATCGATGTGAATGATGGAATTGGAGGCAGTTGACTACTTTGACTTTCGCATTTATTTTTCACTTTTTTCGTATTGTTCCTCGACTTCACTTTCGCATTAAAAACAATAGCACACATATCAGATGCACATCTCGAAAGTAATGCAGCCTGCCTCTTGTGGTCACCACAGGTGCGTTGATACTCCCCTTTTCTCCCATCATCTTTAAACTCAACTCCGTCGATTTTGATAACATCCTCCATAGGGGAAGTTGTGGGCTGGGCTATAAGATCTAGGAGAAGAAGCGCATCTGAGATCCAAGGCTTTTCACCAAACAATTCTTTCTTTTCACTGTATCAGTTCCAATCGACAAATTAAAAAAAATGAGTAAGTTCATTGCTTTCAGTCTGACACAACGGAGGGCGACAACGACGCACCAGTGATATTTCACCGTCTTTATCAACGTCGAACAAAGATTTTTTCGTAAAACGAGAACCCTGAGTCTCGGCAACGCGCGCAGAGTAATCAGCGCAAAATGACATGAAGACGCGAATTGCATCTCATGATCAGCTAGAACCAAATTATCGTTGATATGCGAGTGAATTCTATCCAAAAGCTTCCAAACGAAGGGTGCTAAGTCTTTAGAATAAAATTTACTTAACAAGCACAACGCAAATGTCGCAACAACTGCAACTACGTCTTCACCTTCTTTTTGCCCAGAACAATTGAAATCTTTCTGATTACGACTAAAATGACCAGAATTACCTTCAGCAATACTCAGCGACATCGGCGTGATGTGTGAATATAAGATATCATGTAAATTTTTCGCATAGTTAACGAGGATATCTTCATGAAGATCCTCTTTCTTTCGCTCATCTACCGACTTAAGGTGTTCTCCCGTATCAGCATTCGATGATAATTCATCGCCATCAACATTTCTACGTGGCAGACAATATCCAGTTTCATTGCCAACAATATTAGTTGAAATCTGTCTTCTGGAGGAAGACGAAGTCAACTCTTGGTCAGCTGCATTTGCTCTCAACCGTGCAGCAGCTCTCATTCCACGCTGAGTTCGTCTCCTTTCCACTGTTGTAGGACTTGGCGGAGGATGAGTTAAGGCATATTCCATTGCGACTTCGACTCTATTAGATCCAGTCTGTTCCAAGGCTTCCAATGCGTGATCTCGACCGAAGCCCATATCAATCAAGCGATTAATTGATTCTTCGCTAGCTTCAAACCCTTCATCAGATCTACTTTGCCCATTCAAAAAGAGATTCATTGCTCTAGGTAAACTATTCATACCCATCTCAAGGCGTCTGTGAAGATCACTCACAGAAATGCCACGAACATTTGCACCGTTTTCACTCCCATTCGCACTTAAATTTGTAGTCGTGTCATCGTTCGCTGAATCACCCCTAGAAGTGGAAGGTTGATCACGCGACTTTGCTTCTCGGAGGCAGTTTAGAGTATCGTCCACAAAACGTAGAAACCCGTTCAAAATGTGTGCTGGTAAACATACCAAACGATCATCTTTAAAGACTTCTATACAAATGTCACCCAAAATACAATGCAAATGACGAACAAAGTCAGATGTACTATTGGAAATGAAATCGGGTGCACCCAATTTTTGTAACAAGCCTTTCATATTGGTATTTGTCAACAACGATCGGTCTGTAAGTTTATTCAGCAGAAAAAGAGTCGACGAGATGCTTGCAGCAACGGAACGATCGATACGAAAGTTTTTATCTATAATTTTTCCGTGCTTTGAAAAATTTTCCAATGTGTGTAAGAGTATATCTCGTATTGCTCCAAGAAATCCCGTAGAGGGCAGTGAAACGGACGATACTTCAATATCTTCACCTCTTCCTTTCAACAACCCATCGGAGTTTAAAAGGCCCGCAAGAAGAAACATGTTGAGATGTTTGCGTTCCCGCCGTTCTTCGTACAAAGAATTGAATACAATATCAATTACTCCAGCGAGATATAAAGCGTTGCGGGATTTAGCATCTTCCCCACTTCCCTTCTTTTGTGAAAAACACGCTTTTAAATTCTCTGTGATCATTTTACAAATGCTCAAATTTTGAGAATCTATACTTATATTATCAGGCGATCGACCCCACAATATCCTTGGAATGCCTTGCGTCAATGATTTGCTCAATGCAGCAAAAATGTCTTTACAAAAGCCATGTTCAGTGGAAAGAAAATATTGAAAATGAAACACAACCAAAAATACCTACCTCTGTAGGCGCCTTGAAGTCTTGCAAAAACAGATGTACTAGCCGAACAAATGTCGATAACACCTAAATTTACTCTTTTGAAACCTTTATCATCCCGTTGATCTATTTGGGAAGAAGAAGTTCTTATGCCACGGATTTCTATTACTTCGGCAATAGGCTCCCGACCATGACCGCGAGTCAACTCGCTGATCCACCCATTGTGAATTTTATATCTCATAACTCCGCATGTGTTTATACAACGATCCGTCGCCAAAACGATTTCGCCCATCTCCAAACTCCCAACTGAATGACAGGCATCAATTTCGATGCCGTCTCGCACAATAGCTCCATCCTGACATACTATACGTAGCTTAAAAGTAAGGGGATGCCAGTAAACACTAGACCGGTCTTCGGAATGCTCCTGTTTCCGTCTTTCATTTTCCCTGACTTCATAACCACATTCAGTTCGTATTTGGCAAACTTCCCACTGACTAGACGTGTACATTTCAGTCAGTCTGTCGAGCACGCGCTGAAATCGCAGCCCTGACAACTCTTTTTTCCATTGTTGATGATTTGCTGTACCCCAACCTATTGTCTCGCGATTTCGTGTCGAAGCCGATCGTAAAACAAACGAAAAAATCTGCATTAACCATTCAATAGATATAATCTTACGAAGTGTAGGAACCAAATGACCTGGTGAACTATCTAAGCGATGAAGTGGTTCACGTGGGATTTTGCTTAAAAAGCCACGAAAGTTTAGGGCAGAACGCTTGGAAGCAGCGTCGGTATCCATAGGATCATTTTCACATTGGTCTACAGAGCCTTTCTTCACTTGCTCCAAATCAGATGCGACACCCTCCATTGCCTCATCCAGAGCTGTCAAAATTGAAGATAAAACTTTTTGAGGATCGTGATGACCAATGATATTTTTTGCAATGATAGTCAAGGCAGAAGATGCGCTAAAATGTGAGAGATGCGCCAAATTTAAGTTGCTCAACGAGGTTACATGGGCCAAGAGTTGATCTTCATCCGCGCAGATCAACAGAGGGTGTAGTTTGAGCAGATTTTCCCAACCGCCAGCCTCAACAAACGGGGTAACATGTTCAGTCGTGTGAAAGACGTGCGAGATTAAGTGACATATATTAAATGCGTACTGCATGAAATGGGTGCGTTCTCGTACAAAAAGTTGTTTTTCTTCTTGCCCACATGATAATGCTGCTTCTTTATGCACTAGGCCTTCACCAATATTAACGATGTCCTTCATAGCATCAACTAAACTCTCAACACACAATGGGCGTAACAACGGTGTATGTCTCAGCAGTTCATCGAAACTAGTTCCGACAATTGGTGTTATGTCATTAAGTAAACATTTACTTGTCGGCATGCAAAACTTTGAGGTGTAAAATATCTTCACAAGTTTTGGAAAGGGATTAAAATTTCTAACAACCTTTGATCCCTGCTCAGTTAGAGCCAGAGCAGACAATACATTAGGAATAACCATCAAAAGATCGGGTATCGCAGAAAGTTCGTCGCCGATGGTATGTAGGTAAGCAAGGGCTATTCCACTTTCATGCACGTGATGTACACACTGCGGGTCCGCGTTCAGCACTTCACTAAGCATGGTACTTACAAGGGAAAGTAGAACATCGCCAAACCATGAATGACTTTGCAGCAATATCTTGATGCATTCTGTCAATTCGGGAGATCTCAAAAAATTGCCACTACTACTATTTGAAGTGGACGACGATGAATTTTCCTCCTGCTGAAATACTACTGTCAGACACATCAACAAATTATAAAGCAGAACCCGAACAGAAGAGTCAGCCTTGGCACGCGTAGGAATTTGTTTCACAACCCGTTTTAACTCATAATGAGTTCGTCTAATCAATACATTTACTCCATCACATTCACTGAACACCGTGTAGGCTCCTGTATGTGAAACAATCGCAGTGTCTAAAATTTGAACTGACTGGCTAACAATACCTCGCCTCAAAGAGAATGTGTAATGGTCTGTTATTTCTTCTTCTTCTTCGCTTTCTAATCCATAGTGGTTTATCACATTCATTATTGCTGAAATCAACCCACAATCAGTAAGAGCAGAGCTGCCACTAGGAATATTGACCACCGTTACTGTCAAATTCAAAAGGGCTCTTAAAAACTCTAGAACTTGATGCTCCGCCTTTTCGTAAGGTATCGTTGGAAACCGCGTTGCTTTCAAAAAAGCCATGCCTATACGAAAACAGTCATCGTCTTCCTCACTTTCTTCAGCTGAGATACCGTTGTTTTCCTGAACATAACAACGATTCGTTCTTGAATTTACCGATGTGAGTGATGATAGGCTAAATCGAATCATAGAGGGCAATAGTCCAAGATAACGTCCTTTACCAACACCAAGTTCAGACAGCGCATTTGTTTGTTTGGCAATAGTACTCAATGAACTCGAGCTTCCCGGATGAACTTGTTCTTTCCGGGTTATGAGTGACGCAAAAACATTTATTACTACCGTTCTCACACTGCAACGTATTCCTTGGCTTGATAGGGAGGCTGCAAGGGACTGTAAATTTGATTCACATGTACCACCTTCCCCATCAAACTTGACTTTGATGAGCCGAACCAATTCACCAACCAACTCAGGTTGAGCAGTGAACATTCCTGATAAAATATCCTGACTTGGGTTTGTGTTAATAGCTATTGTCAATGCTTTCAAAGATCGCTCTATTGCGGAAGTTCTTGTTTCGTGTAATGTTGAGGCGAGTGCTAAACGAATTGAATGAAATAGCTTCACACGTTTCAAAAAGGGAATGTTGTGTTCGGGATATTGTCTTTCCAGTAAGGCCATGCAATGTGCAAAAAGAGCGGATGTAGAAAATCTTACTTTTTTCGGCAGATCATCTATATCGTTTGTCGATATATTGAATTTAATAAATTTTGGGGAAGACGGTTCCAAGAGACTAGACTTTGAATGATGCGTCTCGCCAACACAATTATTTGAACTTGATCCCTGGTCATCATTCTGATCCGACCAGTATTCGAGTGTAACCCCATCAGGTTTTATTCTCTTCAAGAGACCCATTCGTTGGCCAGCATCATCTACGCTGACTTCCTCAAACAAGCCACCCCAACCACGCGAAAGTTCAACTATGGTCTCACTTACTACGCTATTTTCTGATGCTAAGGTATGGAGTTGAGTAGGATTTAGCTGTTGGTGGGTTGATGGATGACCTAGAGCATGGCTCAAATCTGTTGAAGCAGTTGTAAAAACCAAACCATAAATCGCGTCAAGGGCAGCAGAGTGTAGAGTCTCCGATTTGGCGCAAAGCAGGACCAACAACACCTACAAATATTTTCGAACGCAGTCAACCAATAAGAGAAATTTGTTCCCAATTTTTTGGCCGATGTGACTTACCTCTGCAGAATTAAAGACATGCTTGTTCACAGAACTTTGTAAAAATTCAGCGAGAAATTCCAAAATGATTCTCAGTGAACCTTCGATAGCTTTTAAATCGGTCGTAGCTTCACTTTCTGTGTTATCAACGCAGAAATCTAAGTCCCATTTAGATCCAAAAATATTTTTACCCCCCACCATTAACAATTTAGATGCATTTGATTCAACTAAAGCGCGTAACACGGTATCCAAAAAATCCAAAATTGGTATCCAATCATATAAATCAATCTGTTCATCACCGGTGAACCTATATTCCAAAGAGCGAATAATTCCAACGAGGTCATCAGCAGCTGCTCCCTCATCCTTAGACAAAGAAAGGACCGATATCCGAAATTCTTGTAGTTTTGGCGCCAAAGAGGCACCATTATCAGTGTCTAAATGCCCCAAGACAGATGCAGAAACTTTCATTTTTTCAAAACTGATGTATTATTTGAAGATTTTGGCTAAATAAGCTCGAATGCGATTTTCCACGAAAAAGTACCTGATCCTGATACACTACGACTCAACGCAATTTAGCCTTCTCGACTTGGGCAGAAAACAGAGAATGCTCAAAACAAGTCTATAATATACGCCTACCAATATACGGAGGGAGCCAGTCATATAGTCTAGAGTGAAGTGAAGTGAAGTGATTGCGATGATCTCTCTAGCTTTATATCATCGGTTCTTTTCAAACGTTCGATAAAAAATATATTGAAAGACACTCTACCCGTACTTGTACTCGTATCGTGGTCGCGGTGTCTGTCCATATGAATTTACATATTTTAGCTGTTTTTCATGTTTCGAAAGGTTTCGACCACTCGTAGACTACTGAAGGGAGTGCATAGGTTATATGAGTTTTGGTTAACTATTCCTTATAGTTCCCTTAGGTTGGATCTGACTTCCTTTGTTCTACACATGAAAATGTAAAGCCGGGTACATCATTACAGCAAAAACCAGTAAGTCCTTTTCTCCCGATTTATGATTTCAAACAAAAATCACAGCACGACCAATTCTACTGCCTGTCTCTTAACACAACAAATAATCCCTCCATAAAAATAAAAATACTCATTACAACTAAATCACACACTCCTGAATTTGTGATTTGAATATGAGGGTTGTAGGACGCGACAGTTCAAAACAGAAGCGAAATTCTGAAATGTCATCAAAATCTAGCGTTTTCTCCACTTCGTCTTCTTATGGATCTAGATCTGACGCCAGCGATACATCATCACTTGTTTCTCTCCTTTCTAGCGAAGTTGAGGGGTCAATAGAGGGCTTTCATGTCCTAATATTCATAGGGAGATTGTTTTTCACCCTTACATGAAACAGGATGATTGATTGTTGAGCTGTTTCTCAACTGTTCGTTCATAGGTTATAATATGAATATACAAATATATCTGAAACAATAAATTTGAAAGAACAATGCACTTAAAATGTTTTTTTTGAGGTTTTTGGAAAGAAATTTTATTGAATAAAAGTAATAACATTTGCGCGGCGCGGAACATGGTGTTGTCGAGGCTCTGTATCTACAGATAGAAATAAGCTATCACTTATATTTTACACTTTCTCGACAAAGACTTAAGATGAAGTTTTGAAGTCGCCGTCGACTTCAATCAACGAAGATATTTTATCACCCCAAAAATCATTCCCTACTTGGCCTAAATTTCCCCTAGGAATTCAACTACCGGTAGAGCTCTATTTTAGTAATTCCAGAATATCTCAACTTTTCCTCAATTATTCTTTATAAATCTATTTAGCCATCAAAAACACAATAAGGCTGGTTCTTACGTTCTGCGGTCGGTGCGGGTGCGGCTCCGGACCTTCTGCGGATCCGCAGCCGCACGGGACCGCACCCATTTCGTTCTTACGTTCTGCACATCCGCACCTACACACAGTTGTAAAATAAGTAATTATCGGATTTTCCAACTTTTCTTTTTCGTCTACATATCCCCAAAAAAAGAGCGAACTTTGTGCCATACGACAATAATCCATTTCATATCAAATAATCATCCTTCACCATCACATCCCTCTTTCGTTAGAAAATGAACAACTTTGCATTCGCTTACACAACGCTATGCTCGCAACCATAAACTTTTTCCTTGATATTGGTAGGAGGATAGTTGAAATATTTTCTGGCAACTGAGATATACGCTTTAAGGTGCTGGATTGAGATAAGCATTAACTTCATACTTGCCCCCATAAATTTGCTGACATTGTAGAAGGGTAGTTGACATATTTGCTGGTAATTGTGATGTACATGGCATAAACTTTGTTGCATTGGTGTGACAAGGGGATAAAGATACAGTTTTTAAAATGCTGGACTGATATAAGCATCAACTCCATGCTAGTAACCGTAAATTTGCCGACATTGTAGAAGGGTAAATGTGATACATTTACTATTATCCTCGGTATCTCAATTGTTTTATGATTTAAATTAAGAAATTAATTTATTTCTTGAACAAAATTAAATTATAATTAAAATTATAATTTCCCTGGCACTGGATTATTCAACACTGAACACAATATTGCATGTCATAGACATTAACTGATAGAAAATAATGTTTGTTGTAGCTTCGATTGATTGCAGAATTAAGAAGTAGATTGATATGTCTTCTCAACGTTTCAGTTAATCCATCATAAGTCCTCCTCACGACAATGGTGAAACTTTTGTGTACCTCCTCACGACAATGGTGGAACCAATTTAACGCCACCTTGAACTTTGCGAAGGCAGATGCGCGAACGAGAAAAACATCTTCTTGTTTGGACAACGAATCAATATTTGCTTCACTATTAATTAATTCATATCATATACGTTTCAACACTTCCTCAGTCCTAAGATGATAGGCACTCAAGAATGCTGTCCAACAATAACCCAAATTCGCTACGCTTTTGAGTATCTCCTCCCGACAATGGTGGAACCATTTTAACGCCACCTTGAACTTTGCGAAGGCCGATGCGCGAACGAGAAAAACATCTTCTTGTTTGGACAACGAATCAATAATTGCTTCACTATTAATTGATTCATATCATATACGCTTCAACACTTCCTCAGTCCTAAGATGATAGGCACTCAATACTGCTGTCCAAGAATAACCCAAATTCGTCATGTTGTAAAGTCTGCCTTAGAGCGTCAAAGTTAAGAAAACCTTGTTCTCTGAATCGAAGTCGCATTGCCATAGTTTCGCGTCACGTGTAGTTAAAAAAATTCTTCTTATTCTCTGATTTGAAGGCGCATTGCCGTAGTTTCGCGTCACATTTACTCTCGTATCTTGTACTCAGGGGTATAACGAGTGAAAGAATGCAGGGTCGAAAGGCAATTATATTCAACGACTAGGGAATCCTTGAAGTAAATCTCAAAATCGACCGGTAACGGCGTTTCAGGTATGATGATAAAACACGAGAAACGTTTGAACAAAGGGGTATCGCCAGAGATAAGTCCAAACATGCCAACTGTATGATTGCTTCTATCATACCGGGTATTGATCAGCCTTTCGGTTCCATGATTATTGCAAATCGTGCGATTCCTTCAGAATCTGTACTTCATGAAGTAGTAAAAACCGCGACGTCTTTTAACGAATTGATGTCGTCAAGATTTCTGAGTTGCAATGTCTGTAAAAACGAATTCAACCTTAAACATACAAATTTCAATGATGATTTTGCTTCGAGAAAAGTGATGCCTAAACTGTTCAACAATTTTCTTCATGAACGTGATGAAATATTTAACACGCCGTGTATTCCCCATGACGGCTTGGTCTAAACGTCGGTGCTCAGAATATTTGCTTCGAGAAAAGTGATGCCTAAACTGTTCAACAATTTTCTTCATGCACGTGATGAAATATTTAACACGCCGTGTATTCCCCATGACGGCTTGGTCTAAACGTCGGTACTCATAATATTCGAAGTACGAGAAAATGCATCGATTTAAAGATGAACAATGAAGATCCTTCTTTTCAGCTGGAACTTCAACTGTCCAATGTAGCATCATTAGCAACTCGATTTCAATAACCCACAGTCGATCAATTCGCTTACCAAGTTACTGTAGAATTAGGATGTGGATGTGGAGATGGGTATGATAAGGATGATGATGTGAAGAGTGCTACAAAACATGTTTTTGAACGAAGGTATCAAGTTTTGTCATTTTCCCTTTCTTTTTTGTTTTGGTGTTTGAGGTTGCTTACATGTTACATGCTGTTGCTGGATAGTGAGAGCGTCGAGCATACAACGGAGAATGTCGGTAGGCACAGAAGGCAAGGTAGACGTAGAAGCGATAATTGGTGAAGAGTCGGAGCCAGAGGTAGAACTCGAAGAATTTGATGCATGAGCGGAGGCAGAGGCAGAGGCAGATCCAGAGGCAGAGCCAGAGGCATCCAGTAAAGACTGAGTTACGGGAAGGTTGGCAGTGTCGGTGATTTGAGGATTAGGATTTCTCGAATTATGAGATGTAGACATCGCACGGGTGATCCGAAGGTCCATTTCGAGAGGGAGGTAGAAGGATAGAGGTGGAGCAGAGGAAGGTACGAGTGCAGCAAAGTGTCGTTACAATGTTGGTGAAACGAGCTTGCTGCCTTTCGTGAGGGCTCATAATTCATTCAACAAAGGTATTTTCTCTCATAAGAAAAATACTTTTTGAAGTTCTGGAGTGAGTTTTATGGTACATGTACCGGCACATGCAAACATATACCGGTACAAATTACCGGTAAAAAATGGAGAAAATTCGCTAAATCTCCGTTTTTTTTGTAAATTTCGCTAAATCTCTGTTTTTCCAATGACATTTTATGTCGTTGTCTATTTATGAAAATTACGATAAGTAGTTTTTCAACTTCAACCTCATCACCTCGGATTTTTTCCTGCATACAAAAATGTAAATGACAAATTTACAAAATTACAGAAGCAAATATATTTTTAATGACTTATTGTAAAGACACATCTGTCGTGCCGCCATTGCACACTCACAATTCAAACAGTGTTTGACACCCTCTCTAGAGAGAAAGAGGGTCCCGACAAAGGCGTTTTCGTAAGTGGTATGCCACAGTATGCCACCCACTACCAGGCTCGCCAAGACAACCTGTACTTCGCATGCACACAAAAAGTCATTTACTTAGGTATGTGACTATACATTAATGTAAACAACACATGCAATACACATATAAATAAATCGCAAAAAATCATTTACTTAGGTATGTGACTATGTGACTGTATTATTACTGACATCGTGAATATATCTTATCTCTACTTGCGGGTGTGATCTGTACAGGTCGTTGTCATCGGATGTGGATGCATTAGCAAACATCTCGTGCAGAGCGATGTCTCCAAATGATTGCAGTAATGAAACGGAAGACACAGCAGAGGCTACCACGTTTGAGGAAGAAGAGGGTGCAGAAAACGAAATAAGAGACTCGAAAGATTAAGAAGTCAAGTGGGAAAAACGTCAAGTATAGCGAAGGTTTTTAAGCGCAACGAGAAACTCACTGAGTGTGTTTGTATTGAAAGAATATTCGATAACAGTACGAACAGTCCAAGAGCAATGTCGTGCATTTCCGAAGTAATACGTCGTCTCGAGTTTGAAGTGCACGTTAGTCTTCCTGGGTTACTGTCTTTGCTCCCGTATTGTGCATGCCATGTTTGTCTTTACGATATATTCGTCCTTACTCTAGCTGAGATTAATGTAGATTCTATTTATGGAATTCCGACTAGACGATATTGGTTTGACTATGATTATGTATCCGATATTATTGCACAGAGCTCTTATTTTGAATATTTGGGTTACGAATGGACGCCACTGTATAAGTGTGCGATTTCTGCACAAGTGGGGCTGGGTCTACTTACGAAAACACCTTTGACGGGACCCTCTCTCTCTCTAGAGAGGGTGTCAAACACTGTTTGAATTGTGAGTGTGCAATAGCGGCACGACAGATGTGTCTTTACAATAAGTCATTAAAAATATATATGCTTCTATTTGTCATTTATGCAGGGAAAAATCCGAGGTGATGAGTTTGAAGTTAAAAAATTACTTATCGTAATTTTCATAAATAGAATGCGCAAAAATATGTCATTAGCTAAGCAGAGATTTAGCGAAATTTACAAAAAAGAGCGGAGATTTAGCGAAAATTCTCTAAAAAATATTAATGGTCACAGCTCGACACGACGAAATTCGTGACGAACTCAGAGATCTGCTAGCACATGTATTTAGCCCATCCCGTATCCGATGCGAATCTATGATTAATCCTGCTCCGATGCGTGCCAATGGTACCAAAACGCATGTGCCAAGTGCTTCCTCCTCGTCTGGCTTTCTGAATGCCGATCGCGGTGATCTATTGGTTCGCGGCTTTTGGGAGGGATCGACTAATACGATTATTGACGTTCGTGTGACGAATCTTGACAGCAAATCTTATAAGAATTTGCCACCCAAGAAGGCTCTCAAACGACAAGAAAAAGAGAAGAAAAAGAAATATTGCAAACCCTGTGAGAACCAACGTCGCCATTTCACACCCTTCGTGGTATCAACGGACGGAATGTTCGGCTTTGAAGCCCGAGCATTTCTCAAAAGGCTTGCAAAGTTGCTTGCAGAAGAATGGGAGAAGCCCTATTCAACA
>Ga0209092_10001445_pt1 | contig 23128 bp, 21 predicted proteins | sample FraStrMetagenome_FD_187446 | JGI IMG/M metagenome (GOLD analysis project Ga0209092, IMG submission 187446) | Marine eukaryotic phytoplankton communities from Arctic Ocean - Fram Strait ARC3M Metagenome (SPAdes) (version 2) | ecosystem: Environmental > Aquatic > Marine > Oceanic | place: Fram... | reverse complement strand
GATCTGCTTTAAGTTTGGGGGGCGGATCCGCCCGAAAAATTTTTGGTGTATGTGAAACCGTGATTCGTTCGTCTGCGTGCAGAAAAAGCATGAAAACGATAAATGGTGTATGTGAAACCGTGATTCGTTTGCACAGTCACGACGTACGAATGGGCTTGAAGCCAATTATTTACCATACCACTACATGCAAGCCCCTTCTTTGAACACTAGGAAAATTCTCAGAAACAGAAGTATGAGAACAATAAAATAGGTATACATTGCCCGAAGGGTTCCCTAGAGAGACAGATGAAGGAGTAACGTATGATAAATAAATAATACGCAGAAGTAAGGTGAGCTTCTGACTTCATGCTCCAGATCTCATGATTTGCTCGTAAGGCCGTTTTAATACGTACCTAAAAGTAGGCATATTGAAAGTAGCTTTCAATTTCGTGCCAAGTTTCATTTTTATGCAAACCACAAAGTAGCAAGTATTGAAAGTACTACTTTCAATCTTTTGAAAGTAGCAGCTCCGAAATTGAAAGTAGATCCTACTTTCAATTCGATTTGCAAAGCTAAAAAATAGTAGCCACCATACGACCACTCCAACTACAAATCATTCATAAGTTGTCGAAGTCATCATCAATAATTTATCAATAATCCATGGACTTTGCCAATAGCTTCATTGCGGACTTCTTGGCGCCTCCATCACTTGACAGCTCATCATGTAGTCTACCGACAGCGACAGAAGAGGTTTTTGGACACAACAATTTTTTCAAATGGCCTCAGAAGTTTGAGCAGAAGAGGAAAACGCTTTCGGGACCAAGATACGACCCAGAAGACAGGAGAAAGTGTATATTTTGGCAGAAGTACGTCCCGACAAAAAGGGATGACAATGTTACGATTAAGATGAGTCTTCACAACGAAAAAGCAAGGGGTGGGAAGAAATTTCGCCGAAGATTCAGAGTACCATATGCTTTATTCTTGAAGATATGAACCAGCATGGAAGATGAGGGTTATTACTCTCAAGGGAAGGGTAGAAACGAATGGTCAAAGTGGATATCGAACTTTTAGTATTGGGAGCTCTCAGAGTTCTTGGGTCCGGTTGTAGTTTTGACATAATAGAGGAACTAAGTAACGTTGATGAAGTTACTCATCGTAACTTTCTTCACTTCAAATTCTGTAAGTGGGGGCGGGGACTTTCCAAGTTAATCTCCCAAGAAATGACGAAGAGCTCCGTCATATCACTGGCTTGTTCGAGAGAGTTGGATTGCCGGAATGTGTTGGCTCCATTGACTGTGTATATATTGTAAAGGACAAGTGTCCTATGGGCTTCCTCTCTGCCTGCAAAGGAAAAGAGAAATTACCTACACTTGTTTTCCAAGTCATTGTCTCACACAAAATTTATCTTTCTTTGCCGGAACCACAAATGGTAAAACTATCGCCAGATTTGACCCTAAAATTCGCAAAATTCGCGGCAATAGTAGGGCTTTTAACGGAATTAATTTGGCATACTTTGGGAGCATTGCATCAACAAAAAGGTGCATACGCTTCCCTTGAGTGTAATAACCCTCATCTTCTATGTTGGTGAATATCTTCAAGAATAAAGCATATGGTACTCTGAATCTTCGGCGAAATTTCTTCCCACCCCTTGATTCTTCATTGTGAAGACTCATCTCAATCGTAACATTGTCATCCCTTGCTGGCAGGACGTACTTCTGCCAAAATATACATTTTCTCCCGTCTTCTGGGTCGTATCTTGGTCCTGAACGCTTTTTCCTCTTCTGCTCAAACTTCTGAGGCCTTGTTAGTGTCACCTGACAATCATCCATAAGACGTTGTATGGCTTACGTAATTCCGGTGCTTGCTATCACGCGAAGTGGACAGGTTCAATGTACAAACTTGGTTTCTTCCCTTCGTGTGCTGATCCAAATGTACGGATGTGTGATAAAGAAGATCACTATGAATATATTGCGATCATTTAATTTTAAAAAGTAATAATAGTACGAAGGTGCCATGGCTATGGGGTTGAAGGTTTACGACAGAGAGGTTTTCGACGGGAAGTTTGATACAAGAAATTTCCAGTAAGGCGTCGCAATAAGTGGAAGCTAAATACGGCAGAAAAAGACGAAGGAAAGTGATACCTGCAGATGAAAGAACAACAAAAGATTAAAATCAATGAAGTTGAACTACTGTTAAAAAAGTAGATAGATGAAAATACATTTAGAATGAAAAAAGTATAGATTAATAAACGCATTAATATATGCGTAGTGGCCGCTCCAAAATAAGAGTCTTCTTAGCTCAGTTGGGAGAGCGTCAGACTGAAGATCTGAAGGCCCTGTGTTCGATTCACAGAGAAGACACTTTTTGCGGCCATCGGAGTAACATAACATTCAAATGTTAAGCGTCAAGCAATTACAGCCTGAGCACAGAACACAACACACAACTCTGTATTTTCTACCCCAACCCAAAAAAATCACTTTAATCGCATTATAAGCTATTTGGTGAACATATCCGTCTTTTAACTTTGTCTAAATACTAGAGAAAGTGTGTTTTACATTATTTTAAAGGTATTTGAAAACGAACTGACAACGGCGTTGAAAATAGTGCAGATTACGGGTATTCCTTACTCGTACGCAATTGGAAAAGCATTAGCGTGGAGATCGGAAATTATTGTGTTCGGATTACAGAGCAGATTGCAACCTGTATTGTGATGGAACGGTACGTAAAATGGGTTTTCTGAAAAGTAGGCAAACAGAATTGGAGTTTTGTGGAATGCCGTATTCATTTACAAACAATGCATGCTATCGAAGATAACGTTGAAGGCATTTCGGCGACAGGCATAAATTGGGAATTTCTTACAATAGGGAATTTTTGTCACTTCGTGAGAATGGTTTTTTGAAAAGGAAGGAAATTTTCTTCGGGATTAAATCGTGTTGGAAGAAATAGCAGATACGTTTGATTTCCGATCAAGTGTTATTCTATTTTGGCTTCCATACCTTTGTGCCATCTTTACTTTTTGTCTGATCAGAACCAGTATGCTCCAGTCCAGTACTAGGAAAAATGTAAATCCAAATTCTTATTACCAGGACAACCGCACGACAGATAAACAGCTCAATCGGAGCGCCGTTCGATCTGTAAGGACTCTTACCCTGCTAGGAGGACCTAAGAGCACAATCTCTGCATGGGGACACCACGGAGCGAGGAGATCGAATATGTCGAAATCTTGTGTTTTAAATGTACCGAAACCGGTCAATACCTCAAGCTTGAGAAAAGAAAACGGATGTGACGAGATCTTGGCGTTGCCGAGGAACAACAATGTCGGGAATAAGAAGAGTAAGTTTGTATGAGTTGTAAAAAAATGTTTACTTTTTTCTGATCACGTTGTGACCAACTTGCACGTTGTATTGAAGAAGTAACATGGGGATCAGCTCTTTCAAAATCCAAACCCACGTCCAAGCAACGACACAGTAACACACACCAGCATGATACGAAGGGCTCAAAAGAAGTGACTGCAGTATCAAGTAGACTTGCAGAGATGCAGGCTGTTGAATGTAAAGATGTGCAACTTGAAGAGACTTTACACAGAAATAGCTCCTCTGATGGCAATGTATCCAATTCCAAACAGGTCGACCCTGATAATGCAACAACTTATGCACAGGCATGCCATTTGGACCAAAAGAAAAATGCGTCTGAGTACATAGCTCCATTCGAATATTCTGAAGAAAGTGGATTATGTTCAATCAATCAAAAGCTGACTATGAAAGCGGACAACTCCAGTCAGGATGTACCTCAAGGGCATACTTCCATACAGGATTGCCCTGTAAGCTGGATAGAAGAAAAATCGCCTGATATTGACAGCAATAAGTATACCTCAAACTTCGATGTCATGAATATACTAAATTATAATGAATGCGATTCATTTTTGAATTGGTGCAGTGGTCACTATGCCGATTGGAGGTAAATATTTAATATACTATTATGCCTGCTGATCTCGTTTCGAAACATTTTTACTTCACTTTGATTCGTTTAGATATGACACTTCGAATCAATATTTACTTGGCCCAGGAGTATGGTCTCATAAGAAATCTTTCCATAACGCGAAATCTTTGAGAAATACTAAGAGTAAGTTACTTCCCCGAACTTAGATTCGCATTCTCATTGTATGTATTTACTTAGTTTTGCACAGAAATGATATGACTAATGAGTATTCCAGAGATTACTCGGAGAGAGATCTGAATGGTGAGCCAATATTATGTGATACTAATGGAAATTCTGAAAGAAAAATCATCGACTTTGGAGAGCCCCGAACCACGAATAGAAACCCTCTCGACATTATCACAAACTCCTTGTCGAATGCCTCAGTTTTGAATGTGAATGAAAATAATGAAGCTTTTACAGGCCAGCAAAATTCAGGGCTAGATAAAGTTGTTTTTACCAGAAAGAAGCAGAAAAATAAGTGTAGAAGGGTAGCTAACGGAAATGTAAGGGTTTAAATCTTACTCAAATTTATTAGGTATTTTCTTATTACAATCATATAATTGACAGGCAGATGCGGGTCAATCGAAAACAGAGAAAAGCAAAGACAATCAGGCATCTTTGATAAACAAAAAGAAAAAAACTAATAGAAGGAGAAAGCCGAAAATTGAGGGCTCTTTGCATCGTGCCAACTCAACAACGGGTGACTTGGTTGACGCTGATTTGAAGAAAAATGATAAAGATATCATTTCTATATTGAATGAAAATTTGACCACAAGCGGTCGTCAGAAGCCAAATCGCCGACAGAGGAGAAGGAAGAAATCCAGAAATATCAACTCTAAATCCTCAGACACTTCGGAACGTTGTATAAACCCGACAACAAGCGCGAAAAAGACTGAGCAACACTGTCAAGTAACTTCTTTTGAAACAAGGACAAATACGAACAATACGTCAATGTTAGACGATCTTCAACTCTATAGGACATCATTAGAGACATGCATTCCAAGTGATTTACTGGGCAGCGATGATGAAGATGAAGACGTTTTTCATGATTGTATGTTACCTCAAGCCGTTTCCGACTGAAGGAAAATGTCCTTCACAGACTGCGCGTTCAGCAAGTTATCGCGGTCCTGTCATCAATGGCTCGTCTTCGTTATTGGATAAACTTCCTTCATAGCGTTAGTATCCCGGTTTAGCACTTACCTGACATCGAAGAAGCACTCGTATATCGAGAGGGATAGATGTATGGTTCATCTTACCGAATGAACAGATTGCCTTTGTGTTAAGTATAAAAGCTGAATCAAAGTTATATAGTCGGCCAGTAAACAGTAGGAAGAGGTCAAAGGCTCACTCAATAATCTCCCCTATTGATGCGTTTTGTTGATTCCTCCATGCATTACTTATCAGAGGATCTCTAGCTGTAAGTGAGCCTCTTCCTATTCGAAACTCTACCGGTAGTGGCAATTAACAGTACATGGTAGAAAGTAGAAAGCAAAGCAGTAAGCCCGATGGTGACTAATTCTTAATCTTATCAACATTTAAACAGGAATCGTGAATTACAATATTTTTGCGATCACCAACATTTAAACTTAACAAAACATAGCGGTTGGTTGGTTGGAATTTATTCTTCTTCAATACTTTCAGCAAGTAGAGCTTTCATTTTTTCGGAAGTTTTCTTAATGTGCGCCTTCATTAATTCTCTTTCGCGAGCAAGCACGCTCATCATTGAATCACGCATTTGAGCTATTTCATCATTTGCCTTCTGTCGTTCGTGTTCCTTTACGGCATGTAAATCTCTCTGGTTGTCTCGAATTTGAGTTTTCAGATATCTATTTGTTTCTTGAAGGCCGTGTAGTTGTTTTCTCATCTCCCGCACCTTTTGTGAAGATTAATTAGTATCTGTCAACGTGCCAAGAAAATCAAAGTTCACCCTATGCCTTACCTGCACCGACATTTCTTCACGTTCTCGAAAAATTGACGCTTTTTCAGCTTCTTTTTCCTCTGCCACTTGTTTCCATCTGTGTAAGTCTTCGGTCAGACTTTCTATCGTTGGAACGTTTGGATCCCTTCTTCTAAATAATTTCTTGGCTTGCGATGACACATTCGACAAAATTATTCCCAGTCTATTCGACTCACTAGATGACTTTACTACAATATCATCTTCAACAATATCATCATTCATAATTTCATCTTCTTCAATAGATTTTTCATAAGTTGGAGAACTACTGTACCCATCATACCCATCTACGTTAGCACTGGCGAGTTTGGATCTCAATATTTGGTCCGGCGAAGCGTCTTTGTCCTCTGTTGTAGCATAATTGAAGTATTGGTCATTACCATCATTATCTGAGTGTGATTTCTTGTATTCTCCATCTGTACTCCCATCACCGAGATCAGTCTTCCTTTCACTGTTGCCATCTTTGGATCTCATTACAAAAGTAATCGCATACTGCGCAGCCACCAGCGACATAACAAATTTCACTATGGGTGAATGATTCAGTGTCGAACCTAGAAGGTTTCTAAATTTTGGTACAATCGCTGGGAGCAGCATCGTCAACGGCGTGGAAACCTTGAGCGCGGCTATATTCTTTGCTCCAGCATCACTACCATTATTCTTTTCAACCAAAGTGTTCCTCCTGAATAGAGAGGAAATATTGATCCGAGAAGGCCTTGTCAGCGTCGATGACTCCCCTTTCTCTGCCTCCTTTTTCTGACTTGCCTTTTCTTCATTAATTTTTTCACCAATTGGTTCCAACATATCTTCCCCTTCTTCAATAGCAAACAACCCCCCTCCCTCATCTTCACCTTCATCCGCAAACTGGGCCAGAGGGTTCCTCCACCATGAACTATCTTCTTCGTCGCCCTTCTCACCAGCATCTTCTTCATCACTCGCATCTTCACTTCCAAATCCCGACAAAGGCATCAAGACATCCTCATCCTCCTCCTCCTCCTCATCCATTCCACCTTCTTCAAGATCCCCCTCCTCGATACCCAACGCACGTAACGTAGCAGCATCGAGGCCCATGCCACCACCGGCAAACGAAGAAGCCTCAGCCTGTCCGAATACAGACCAAGACTTTGAGATGATGAAACCATCATAGTTGATCAACAACAGCCCCCACAAGAGGATGCGTCTCGACATCATGATATAAATTAATAATTTATGATATATTCTCTGTAAAATCCGAACCTCCCTCTCTATCTCTCCAAATCTTTTGTCTTTAGCTCACACTCTTGGCCTATCGAACTAGATGCCAGAGATCGATGTATTTCCAAGATATATATATATATATATAAATAAAGGGGGTAGATGGATATGGATATGCTGCCCGCCTACGGAAGCTGTTTTTCAGGATATTTTGTACATGTAAATGAGATGTGAGAATTTGTCGATCTGTCTTGAGAAACGTTACCACCACCACCACAGTATGACAACAATATCCTTTTGGTGTTCGTCAGTCCGTAACACTTGTTATAGAATGATATTTACTATTTACTTGCACGATACGTACGACATGTAAATTATGTGCAATGTACGTTTACCAGCACACGTACGTAGTAAACTTACTTCACACACTGGGATCAATCACTCGTACTCGTATACTATATGACAAAAAATTTAGAGGATATGACCAAAGTACATCTCGATCTGATGTATTATCAGAATGAGGAAGGGTACCTCAATCACAGCATGAAATAACTTTACTACAATGTAGACGAGATTAGTATACAGTGCCTGCGGATTTTACTCAACAGAGACGGAATCTTGATGAACGACGTTTTTATCGAAGGCTGTCTGTTGTATTTTAGGACTGCCAAGTCATATTATCAAACCGTTTGTCGATGGACATCACTTTATTGGATAGATTTCTATCAAATTGAGATCAAAAATGTGTTGCTTATCAACGGAGATTATCAGTGTATGCACTCAAATATTCAAAGATTTAAGAGAGCCGAATACTTCATATGTGGTTCACTCGAGAACCTCAAGATAAGTTTCGTGGCCTTGCTCCAGCTTTTATTCTCAAGCGATTCTGTAATCAACGTTCAATGTAAGAGTTTAAGATTAAAAGATCATTCATCATGACTTAAATAAACTCATAACGATCTCCACGGTCTCGCATCATTTTACCCTCGAAAATCCGTTTTTGCAGTGTGTGGGTGGTCGTAGGTCATCATATCGGTAATAATAAACTCTTTCATTGAATGTTGATCGCAGTATTGCTTAAGAATATCAGCTGGAACAAGGCCATGAATCATATTTTGTAGGAATAGCCCATATCTAAGCGTTCTTTTAAATATATCAGTGATAAGACTTTGAATATTTGCGTGCATACGTTGAAAATCTCCATTGATTAGCATCTCATTCTTTACCACAATACCGTAGACGTGATGTCCATCAACAAAGGGTTGTAGAATATGACGTGTTAGACCTGAAACGCGACAGAAAGCTCCGACAAAAAGTCGTTCTTCAGGATTCCGTCTGTTGGGTAAAGTCCGGAATCATTGTATGGTAGTCTCGGCAGCTATTTTATTGTCATGTCATTCGGTCCCCTTATGAAAACCTATTTTCCTATTTTGATTAATCTATAAAACAAAATTTCTTTTGAATCACAATTACCAGAGCTTTGTTGTATCTACATTTTGATGTGTTCTCGAAAGTTCATATCAAGCTCAGAAGGGCGTCTACGGAGCTCTCCAAGAAAAGGAGCTCCTTGTACGTAGCAAGAGTCCATTGATCGGCAGAAACAAAAGTCTTCGCAGCGTCGTAAATATCACAAATTCATAGAGCTTTGATACTATTATCTATGGTTTAGAGATTTTTGAAAATATGTCAAACCCGAAGGTTTTCTACGTGACTCTACTGTAGAAGGAGTCCATTGATCGGCAGGAACAACAACTTCCGCAGCGTCTCAGTATCACGAATATAAATCAGAGAACACGTTACAACAGCTGAAAGTCATATGACAACTAAGCAACGGCTGTTCCAAATCAGCACATGAACATCTAATGTTTTGATTTGTCATATCAATCTATGTAAGAAGTCTTGGATGACTCACTAGAAAATATACCAAATATACGAAACAGAGCATTTTTGAACTACAATAACCAGCCAGAGCTTTGTTTACTACTATCTACAGTGCGAAGTGTTCTTAAAAATCCATGTCAAGGCCAGAAGGGGCATCTACATGACTGTCCAAGAAAAGAAGCTCTTTGTAGGTAGCAAGAGTCCATTGATCGGCAGGAACAACAGCTTCCGCAGCATCACAAGTATCACGAATATCAATCATAGTCTCTAGACGGAGAACACGAGCTAGCTTGGCCTTATCATATGACGACTCAGCAGCGTGAATCTCAGCAACAGCAGCCTTAAGGGTTTCAGCAGCGGCAGTCAGCTCCGCCACAGGACCAACACCAGAAGACTTACATGAAGGAATAATGTTTTGGTTGATCATATCAATCAATGTAAGCGCCTCCATCTCAACCGTTCCAGTGTAATGGTCGTGAAGGACTGCAGCTCTGGCTTCACATTCTTCCTTGTTGAAAATTTCCATCTTCTCGAAAAGTGCGATATTCTTGTCAGAGCAGAGCGCAGCAATTGCCTCAACTCCAGAATCGATTCTCCATACTCCTTTAGCTGTCAATTCCTCTTGGTTGGCCAAGTCGTAATTGTCTCCATTAAATATGACCTTCCAGTGCTTCTCAAGAGCTTCCTTTGCGACCTCCTGTGGACTGGCTCCAGCTTCAATCTTATCTGCGAATTCACCAAACTTCTCAGCAGTAATAGTATTTAGAACAGTGTTTACCATTGAAACATTTTGGGAAGATCCAACCGCGCGGAACTCGAAACGGGCTCCTCCATAGGGGAAAGGAGAGGTACGGTTACGATCCTCGGCGGGAACTTCAAAAGGGAGAACAGACGAGGTGCCAAGGTCAAGAGTCTTGGTACCAGGATTGTAAGCTCCACCGGTTCCATTCTTGAATCCCTCCAAATAGCCTGTCATATCATCACCAAGGTAGGTAGAAACAATGGCAGGTGGGGCCTCACAGGCACCAAGACGGAAGTCATTTCCAGGAGAAGCAATAGCCATACGCATAAGATCACCGTGATCATCTACAGCAGCTACAATGGCAGCCATAACAACGGGGAAGACCTCATCATTCCCGGATGCTTCGTTGACCTGGCTAGGGTTCAAGAGATTAACTCCGGTGTTAGTTCCGATAGACCAATTGTTGTGCTTTCCGGAACCATTCACATCATTGAACGGTTTCTCCTGGAGTAGTGCAGCTAGCCCGTGGCGAGCAGCTACCTCTTCAATGACCTGCATCACCATAATGTTCTGATCAATTTGAGTTGTATTGGTTCCGAACAAAGGAGCAAACTCAAACTGGTTGGGAGCAACCTCACGATGCCTCGTCTTCAAAGGAATTCCCATCTTCCAGCACTCCTCTTGGATTTCCTGCATACATTCCAAGGCTGAGGTAGCTGAGCTGAGAGGGGCCATGTAGTGATCACACATTTCCTGCCCACGAGGTGCGTTCTTTCCGATGACAGTTCTTCCTGTAAGCTGTAGATCTGGACGACGGTAATACTGATCACGAGGAATCAAGAAAATTTCTTGTTCAAGACCGATGTTAGCATTAAGGGCGTCCACATCATAACCTAGAAGCTTCAAAAGCCTTGTTCCCTCTGATGAAAGGGCTTCATTGGCACGAAGAACTGGGGTCTTCTCATCGAGGGCTGCACCGTAATAGGAAACGAATACGGATGGAATATTCATAGTGTCACCGCGAAGGAAGATAGGAGAGGATGTATCAATGGCGAGGTATCCTCCAGCCGTGTGAGTAGCACGAAGACCGCCATTGGGGAAAGAAGATCCATCTGTCTCACCCTTTACAAGGTGCTTTCCCTTAAAATCGTACTTGATGGTCTTGTCGGAGCTATCAAACTCCATCATCATATTCTGTACCTGACCGGTCAGACCGTGGCGGACACCAGAGGAGGCCATGGGCTGAAACCAGTGGCAATATACATTTGCTCCATTGTCGGTGGCCCTAATGAAAGTCAAAAGAATTCGAAAAAAGTAAATTCATGAGATCTGAGATAATTTATCTTTGTAATTTATCTTTGCGGCAAAGCTAAATTGGACTTGGAGGACGTCATATAACTTCCACGTGACACACGTAGGGATGGAGCACGCAGCATTTTCATTTGTTTGTGTGGACGGGATGTACCGAAAAGAGAGAATGTTGTACCGAAACTCAATGCAAACGAGAAGTAGCTTCGTTGAAATGAATGACAATGAAACTCACCAATCCAAGACAGCAGCAGCAACAGTATCCGCGGAATGCTTTACCCAGGAGGGATCATCGAGAAGATCGCCGCTTGCTCCATGCTTCTTGAGGTATTCATCAGCTACGGCACCACTGAAGACATGCTTACCGTAATCCTGGTAAGGCTCGAGGCTGGCCATCGTTCGTACATTGCCCACAGCGACCTTAGCCATGCGGCGGGAGATGGTGTTGAATAGAGAAGTATTGGATAACATTGTTATTATAATTGCGGTCGTTGGTTGTAAATGAAAGACGAAGAAGGTTGTTCTACCAAAACGAAAATATGAAGGTGAGCGCAAAGCTATGCCAGAGAAAAGATTTCACATTTATCAAGATTTCGGATCTTTGGCTCTCGCCAAAACACAAGATACTCTTGCGAAAGTTCGGATCTAATAACAATATGCAATTTCTTTCAGGTATTGGTTTCCACGTGGATGTAGAAATTAATGTTGTCGACGTATGAGAAGTCGATCGGTAGATCCACACGAAACGTTTACAGCATGATATTTCTTTTGCTATTTAGTGGGTCGAGGGGGACGAATTGGGAGTTGTGAAGCGTAGCTGTGTCGGGGGAGGATAATTTATCGTATTTTAATGAAGCTAGAGTGCAATTCATATTCTAATATACGCGTATTATGATCGGAGAAAACAAGGCGATATCCTCCAACGCTAAGTGCGTTTCTTTGGCTAGTTTCTTGCTCTTTCTAGCAATTGCTGGTCCTTTCGGATGCGATGCAAAGCAGCTAAAAGCCAGACATTTGATGTTACAACATTCTAGGAGTAATGGGCGATGCTGTTCGAGCTCTTTGCCAAGCAATAATAATGATGACCGTCTGTTTCTACTAAGAGGAGGAGGTGATGATCAATATTATTCAGGAGGTGATGGAGGAAGGTATGATTACTATGAAGAAGAGCGGTACGGAAATAGATATAATGACCAACGATCGAGAAATGGTAATTATTACGATGGTGATGAAAGTTATAACAATGATAAGGAAGAATATGAATCATACAGGGAGAGCCGACGAAAGGCGCCATCAGGAAAAGGATTTAGTATTCCCATGGCGAATTATACTAATCGAAAAGTAGGTTTACCTATGGTAGCGTTGGGAGGTTTCACCATGATGGCTGGTATCGCGTCATTTTTCAACAAATTTTTGCTTCGTTTGTCTCATATTCTAATATGTGTTGGAGCTCCGCTTATTTTCGGGCCTGGCAGAGTGGCAGGATACTTTTTAAATCCGAAGAAGAGTCGGGCAACGATTACTTTTGGTGCAGGATTGTTTTTAGTTATGGTCGGGCATCCTTTTCTTGGAATGATTTTAGAAGTATTTGGTTTTCTCAACCTTTTCGGTAACATGTTTCCTCTCTTGAAAGTCATGCTAAGGACTGTTCCGGGTATTGGCAATCTATTTGATAAAAGCGCTGACAACGATCGTCGAAAACGAGCGCGGTCCTACCAGGACGATTATCAAGATAACGGTGGTTATTATAACGGTGATGGTAGCACAGAGCAATACTACTAAAGAGGCGTTGCCCTTTTTTTGTAGATTATTTTCTATACCGATATAATTTTCGTATTGAATTTTACTCGTAATTTGAGCGGGTACTATGTAGGTGCAGGGTGCAGCTTGGCATTTGGCAATATGATAATTCGAAGTATATATTTTCTATGCAAGGGTCGCACATTATCTCTCTACCCTTGACAATAAATATAAAGGTAAAGGCAGAATCTTGCGAATGATTGTTTACAGGCTCTTTCGGGTTGAAGCACTATAATTTTTTTTTAAACTGTATGCTTATATTTTATTAACATCTACTCTTGTACCAGGTATTTTTGTGTGTGTGTGAGTGTCCTTAGCGTTTGGCGTACGGGTACGCATACGCATGTAGATCTAAAGCCGCGCCAACTTTAAAATTGAAAATAAAAAATATCCTAATTTAGACATCGTGTAATAAAAGCAACATTTCATGGAACGAAAAAGCATCAATAATTTTTGTTTAACAAAAAAGGATGCAGTGCAAAACCCATACAGGATAATCAAAATAGCAAAAAGAGGGCGGAGGCAATAATCATGGAGACAATGACGGATCCAATCCCGCGAAAAGGGAGCAAGTTAAAGAAAACAAAACAACAAGGCTCTGAGCATCGACAGAAGCAACCCTTAAAACCGACCTGTGAAAATTTAGTTGCTAATAATAAAAACGATTTATCTTTACAAAATGATAATTGCAGTAGTATCGATGTAGCGGCTGGTGGAAGCGTTCCTATGAAAAAGCGCAAGAAATATGAGATTGCAAGTTTTGAACAGGAGTTGACGGAAAAGAGTAGAAAGGGGAAAAGTCCAACGGCAAAAACAAAGGTCTCACGCGTGAAGCAAAATAATAAATTGAAAGATGTAGAAGATACACGTGGAAATGATGGATTCAAGGGCAATTCGAACAAGGAAAGAGGGAAGACAAAAATGGTCGACGTCGCTGATGATGCCTTCAAGGTTGATATCAAAGAAGCTAATGATAAACGCGGCAGTGATAATGTACCAGGAAAGAAAAGAAAGAAAGATAGTTTCCAAGATGCCGTCTTGCGTCATATGTATCTTAGTGGAAAACCATTTAGTTTGAAAGGGCTTGCCAAGGAAACTCGCACGACTGGCGATGCTCTCAAGCATCTTTTGTTGTCTTTATTGGATAAAGGTTTTGTACTGAAAAAGAGTTTTGGCAAAAGTGGAAAGGAATTATATTGGGCGAACATCGACGATAAAAAAGATCATAAAGAGATGAGAAATTTTTTCGTCGAGGTGGAAGACATGCAAACAGCAGGCAAGGAGCTAAGCGAGCTTTTGTCGCGGAAAAACAAGATTTTGAATGAACTTGAAACACTCATAAAAATGCCTACTAATGATGAAATTGACTCCAAAGTTAGGTGCCTGTTGGAAGAAATTTCTTTATTACAAAAACGAAGTTTAGTTGCGATTGCTGAGAAAGATAGAGCAGCGCAGCAACGAAAATTAAAGACTCCCACAGAGCTGAAGCAAATGGATCGTGAGAGATGCCCGCGTAGGAAGAAGGTTCGGATCAATGCACTTCGCGATGAATGGAAAAAAAGGAAGGAAAAATGCATGGATTTTGTCGACCAATTAGTTGATGCAATGGACAAAAACCTTAAGGATGTGATAAAGCTTCTTGATGTTGAGACGGACAAGAGCGTAGGTATCGATAAGATGCCTTCAAAGCACTCAATTTAGAAAACAAGATATATTGCTATCATTAGGATCATTCACGTTATATTTTTCACATACTGATGGTGTTCTTGCATGTATTCAATTCTTTTGTTTTGCTCCTTTGTACCCATGGTAAAGAGAACATTCCGGCAACATTTTCTTAAAATTTTGAAATAAATATAGAAATTGAGTGATAACTCATACCTATAAATGTAAATCAGATGACAATCAAAGTCTTTATTCAGAAGAAGTAACGAATGCAACAGGCACAAGTAATCGGCAAAAGGCTGGAAAGTAATTTCTCGAAACGAAAAGTATTGGGTACTCCTATGATCATAAAATACTTGTCCGAGCTATAGGAAGACGGAAATTAATTAAAACGCACGCGTATTATCTCTCCTCCCATCATGAACTTGAAACTCATGCGATAACGAGTCATTCACGTTTCAAAGACTTTACTTCATTTTGCCATCTCTTGGTTACGATAGGGAAACCAATCGCATTCAGTACTAATAGAAATATTATGAATTTTCATCGCCCATGGGCTCAACGATTGCCGTCGAGCAAGCACACGCGCCAATCCCCATACGTTGGATCAAATAATCCGAGACATAATTACCAATATCCCATGCGTTCACAAACATATCATCGCTATACCCATCTAAGTACCATCGGTCATTCAACCTGTCAATAATGAGCATCATGACATCCCCAATATCTACGCCAGAACCCTTTTCTTCTAGTATATCCAACATAGTATCTTTCGCACACATCCCTGCTTTCAAATGAACCTCTTGCGCAATCCATTCTTGATCTAACCACGCTCCTATACTCTCAGCCATCCTTTGTCCTTCACTTTCGTAATCTTCCGGAGCGAGGTTGGACAGAGTTGCCACCTCAATAGTATTGCCTTCTGTTTCCGACGACTGGAGGCTTGTTACGCCCTTACACTTTTTCCAGCTTTTCGAAAGCATCGAATGATTCCGTGTAAACCTGTTATTTGACCCAACGACGCTCCATCCCGCTGCAATGGGAAATATGACGAGCAGTATATTCAGCTTATAGCACATTAGATTCATTGTGAATATGATGTATATTCGAAATGGACAACTCGATAAAGATATATATGAAAACTTTGTAGGTTTGCTGCCTCTCTCTCTCAGAGCTCAGAGAGAGAACACAACACGTATGCAGAAAATATCACCAACGTCCTAAACCAAATTAGCCACTTTGACACGTCGAGCTCTTTCGGCACACTTTGAGAATCGAGAATAAATGTTTTTCGCCGCTCAACATAACACACTTTTGCACCTGCGCCTGCGCCCCACCATATATCCTTATATCCTTATCTCCATCAAAACCAAGACGACAACGTACACACACAACAAAACAAGAACGAAGTGTTTGTTCCAAACACTCCAAACCATAGTCATTAAGAGCTTCTGAAAGAAATGATCATCCGATCCCTCCTCATTCCTCTCCTGTTATCGTTATCGTTCTTACCCTTTTTGTCTGTGGCCTTTGTTTCCAATGTCTACAACTTCGAAGATACCGTTTCTGTTTATAAACTCCATTCCAGACGAGAAGTGAATTTGAGTGATTTATGCAATGATGCTAATAGCGCTCGCAGTGAAATTTCTATGGAAAACGTAAAGGAGACGAAAACGTTGTGGTTCCCGTTTGATGTTGGAGGGTTGAAAGTTGTAGTGTCATGTATCCTTTTCGTTTTGATTATGAGCTTTTCATTCACATCAACGTGTGAAGCGGAGGATGGGATGATTGGTGCTGCTGCTGCGGATGATGATGATGATGGTGCCTCGACGTATCAAACGACTAAATTTTTATCGGGTAAGCAACGATATTGGGAGAGTATGACATCCAATGACGTAGTTGCGATACGAAAGGCGAACGAGAAGTTGCTTGATCATGCCGTTGGTACTATTAATAACTTGTATTATGATCACAGTGGTGGAAATAATTTTTTTCAGGTGGATTTTTATAAACGGTGGAAAGATGTGAAAAAATCTGCATACAAGGATGAAGGGGAAAAGGTGAAGGTTGCAGATGGTTCTTCGTTTAGTTTTGATACGCGGGAGGGTGCGCTGAAAGCAATGCGATATTTAGTTGGATCTCTCAATGATCCTTACTCAAAGTACTTGACTCGTGAGGATTTGGAAAAAGAAGTCAATCGGGCTGATGAAGGATTTTTGGGGACGGGTTTATATGTCGAAGTCTCGGTCGAAAAAGATCGAAAGCAACTTTTGGGTAAAAAGGGTACTACCAAAGTAATGGGACCAAAGTCTTCTCTATTGTCCGTCACTCGGGCAGAAAACCTTCCGGTAGTGTCCGCTGTTGCGCCGCACTCACCCGGCGAACGAGTAGGGATGCTTGTTGGTGATCGAATTGTTCAGATTGGTGACGTTTCATTTCTTGGATGCACAAGGAAAGATGTCCAATTTCTTTTAAATCGTTTTACTCCTCACTCTGATGCTACTGAATATTTTGGATATACCCCGACGTTGACGATCGCATCTCCAGTGTTAGACAACAGTGCCGGGGGTATAATTGGTTATCGTCTTTCAAAATTACGAATACCAACATCTGCGATGCAACCTTATACTCCGTATACACCTGTTGCCTATACGAGTTCTACCAACGAGAACACTTTTTCAGGTGGAGACTCGATATGTAATTGGCAGCTGCTTGCTCCCCAGTATTCCATATTTGAAAAGGGAAGTGAATACACGATAGACCAACCGACAGAAGGTGGAGTGGGATACATTCGTTTAACCCGCTTCAGCAGGACAGGGACATCACGATTTATTGACGCTGTTTCGAAGTTGGAAGCTTTAGGTGCACGTTCGTATATTATTGATGTTCGGAATAACTATGGCGGTGTTTTACAAGAAGCAATGCTCACAGCAACGAGCATGATACGTGACCCTAAAACTCCACTTTGTTATACATTAAATAATAGAGGGGCATTTACCCCGCACGATGCTGAGGAGTATATCATTGATAAGCGTTACCCGGGATATATTTTGTCCAAAGAGCCAAGATGGGCCGTATTAGAAGAAGCAAAGTCAAAAAATCCTTCATTTTTTAGTGGTGACGGCTGGTCTCCTCCATCCAATTATGCATCGCTTCATGAACAGGGAGTGAAACGTGGACTTAAAATGCCCCAGAACTCAATGCAGTATCAAGAGCAGTCTAGAGCACGTTCTATGCAAAAAAGATTGGTAATCATCATGAACGAAGGCACAGCTAGCAGCGCAGAGGTATTTGTGTCTAGTCTTCGTGACAATGGCCGTGCGCTAGCCTTAGTTGGTAGTAAAACATATGGTAAGTCTGCCTTTCCCTTCACAAACTTACAGTTCAAGCTAAATTGAAATTTATCGTCACAGGTAAAGGCCTCATACAGCACACCTTTCCAATGCCTGACGGTGGCGGTCTGAGATTGACGGTTGCCGAATATCTAACACCTTCCTTGCAACATGTCACCAATGTCGGAGTCGCACAATACGACGAGAAAGGCAACTTTATTGGTGGGGGCATACAACCAGATGTTTACTGTGATACAAAGGGTATCCCAAATAATCCGGGTGCAGATCTTTGCGTGGATAAAGCATTAGATGTTTTGAACCAAGGCCAAAGTTTTGTATACAAACCACCTCAAAAAGTAATCCGATTGAATGATAATGAATATCTCTGAACAGTAGCAAAATTCAGCAAAGATTTCTTCACATGTATACCAGCACGCGTATTCCGCGTTTGTGTAGCTCTTTACACGAGCTCTCCTTTTGACTCTTGTGACAATAAGTGTGTCCACGTATTTCGATGACTTCCATTCATCGACATTGAAATTTGTGCAAAACGATTTTTCGCGCAGTCCTGGTATGCAGTCCTACACTCTATTTCACGAAGTTTGATCTGACAAAAAGCGGTTGCCTCCAATACAGTGCTCACTTCTCTTTCATATCTCGAAAGCAGTGACGCGAGTGTCAAATATTTTGGCGTCAGCCAGGAATCCATTGATTCAAATTTCGAAGAACCGGCTGCAGAGCCATGGTCGTAAAATTGTGCGTCGAATACTTCTGAGACATCATGCTTTTTATCTCTTAACCTAAACTTACCGGAACACATGTCATACCTTATTTGTGCACCGGTCAGAAATGATGCTTTCACTATCGGAAACATATTACATTGCGCTTTTATCTTTACTTTTGCAAATTTCTTATTTATTCTTTTGGGCCTATACAAATATAATAAAATAGTGAAGGCATTCATTTCGTTGTAAGGCAATTTATCTTGTGCCTCTGCAAGCTGTCTAGACGTGGATAATATTTCCCTATCATCGTCTTCGCTAGGCCTAACGTTTACAACAGAAGAATCATTTTGTTCTTTCACTGATAGGGGTGTCATTTCTCTCTGGAATAAGTTTGGGCATAAGGTAAAAGATGATATCATCTATATTAAGCATGATGATTCAAGCTCATACTCACATGGAATGCTTTTGCGTGCAAATCGAAATCAAAACTTAAAAACGGTGAATGAGCTAGTAGACTCTTTGCCTGACCTCTACAGCGGGAGGATTTGGATAATAGAGTCTTGAGGAGATCGATTAAAGAATCGCTGACCAAAACTGCCTGGGGAAGCGACCATGGCTCGGAGAGAATTCTGTTGATAACATCAACATCCTCATCACGTAAAGATTTAGAGAACGGGTATTTTCCAACAAGCAGATAGTAAATGGAACAGCCTGTCATCCATAAATCGACAGGACGACCGTGGCCAGATATCTCCATTGCTGCGGACACGTCGGGAAATTTTTTTCCTCGCACATTTCTCGCTATTTCAGGAGCAAGGCAACTGACAGTGCCGCACATTGTTTGTTGACAAAAGTCCCAATCCAAGCCTTCGTTCATCTTTGTTGCTAGTCCAAAATCACTTAACATGATTCGACATAGCTCAAGATCGACACCGGCTTTCTGATTTTCACTAATCGTCGACAAAGCAATGCTTTGTGTATGAGTTGAAACTTTCGATTTACAATGGGAAAACGCCTTATCCGGAGATTGGACGAATAAAAGGTTGTTAGTCTTGATATCTCTATGCACAATGCCCCTTTCATGCAAAAACGCAACTCCCTCAAGAAGTTGTTGAAGCACACTATGTATTTCACCTTCTTGAACAATAGGCAAGGGAACTTTTCCCCCTTCCCTTTGAGCTCTTAACCGACTTACGACCACTTGGCGAAGGTCTCCTTGTGCAACTTCGAGTACTACACAACTTGATTGGCTGTTCAACTTAAGAGCCGTGAAGACTGAGATTATTCTTGGATGATTAGATACTAATTGATGAATTTCTAATTCTCTCTCTAACATTTTCGATCGAGTTGATCCATCTGGTGATAATAAATTTATTTGTATAAACTTAAGTGCTACCTGTTTCTTACTCCTACGATCTCGAGCTATGAAGACCCTGGAGAAACCGCCTTTGCCAATTTGTCTCCCGACATCGTATGCATTCAAATTACTCGTCATTTTATTGTTGTGACGTTGTATTATTTGTGTAAGTAGTATAAGTCCCAAAATTTTTGAAAAACTTGCATCCGGCGTATTTCAATGGCTCACGTCAATTGACTTGTATGTGCTTGCATGTTTGGAAAGGAGCAGAATACAATGATCGCTTGAGAAACAAGATATTTTGAATTTGGGTTTTGATAACGATGATCCCACAAGTTCATTGGTAAATATTGTTAAGTTTAACCAACATAACAACATGTAACTTACATTGAAATAATTTATTAATATATCTTTACTCATAACTCCGACCGATTCCGTATACAATTATTTATCACTTTGGTTCCAACAATGGTCTTAAAGGAAGATGACAACCGATTGAAGTTGGGTGAAGATGATTCATTGACGCATGATCGAGATTTCTTCTTGGAATTCTTACCACCACTACTTTTCACACATGCCTCCATCTGCTTGACACTATTTTGCACGACATTTTGTAGACTTTCGACTGGTTCGTGATTTAGCAATGGTTCCTCTTCACTTCAATCAATTGTTGCTTCAATTTTATCACCACATAATTCTCCATGCTAGAGAGCAGTATTTTTATCGGCGCTCTTGTAATTGTAGTCATCGCGTAGCTGGTCAGCTATCAGCAATTACAAATGACCTACTGTCTTTGATTAATCGTGCCATTTTTATGGCATAGTTCGTATACTCTTAAACTACCTTCTTTGGTATCAATTTTCTAGACGAAAGCCTTTATCGGTTGGGAAATAATTGTTTTGGTCCTTAAACAATTATTTTGCACCTATCAAATACAATGGACGAAGGAGGATCCATACGTGATGCAATTTTGTCCTTGATGCGCGTGCCTGTAAGGATTTCAATTTTAAATAAGATTTATTCTCAATATTCAGCGTCACTTTCAAATCAAGAAATTGCTGCAATTCGTTCTACGAATAATTTAAAGTTACCTCGTCATTCTTCCTATTCTTCACAGGAGATAGAACTGCAGGTCTGGTATGTAACACAACATGTTGAGTTATTGCATCTCGAATTTTCTTAATTCATGAGGGAATTGTAATCTACATCGTGCAATGGTCGCATAACATCTAAATGATCGAAATCCGCAATACGACATTTGACGGATAACTCGGGTGCATCCCAGAAATCCAATAATTTTGAACTTAACCATGCTTTTTCCATTGATGATACCAATTGGCAAGTCAGTGATGCATCATTCATGCGCCGCACCGCCACTCTCGATGTTTGGGCAGCCACAATTGATGTTTACTTCTCGTTGATAGAAATGCTTCAAAACGGTCTGCCACCCAAAGTCGCTGATAAAATTGTAAACAGCGTATCACATTAAGTTGCTTTTGCCATCATGAACCATAATTTTGATAATGAACATTTTCACTATGTTCTACAAGAAGGTAAAAATTTTCAATATGTGATACCCAGGCCTCCTTGTTTACGGACTTATCCGTAAAATCCGTAAATATGTTGATAAGTTTGTTATCAACAAAAGTGATTATGATTGTTTTTTGGTGTGAATCGTAAAGAAAAGGTTTCGGGTTGAAAGGAACGAGGCAATCAATAGTAGGCATCACGTTAGTGTTCGTGTTGTTGTGGTAATGATTTGTTTGTGGATGTTGGTGAAAATTTAAGATCGACACTTAACTCCAATCTCCAATCGGTGCAGGGGCTATGTTATGTTGGGCATATACGATATACGTCGACGTAAAGGCCTTTTATAGCCTTTTCGGCGAGTGGCGTCGGGTTGTGATCTTGCCCGGATCCTCCCGAAGGACGTATAATATTCTTTTGTATAGATATGTAACCTAACTACCATGATGATGGCTCTGCATGAGCATCCTATACTACTTTCAACTACTAGTGTTGTATGATTAGCCTACATCTACTACTGTTAGGCCTACTTTGCTTAGACTAGCATGGTTAAGCATCCTATCACCATATACCATTGCAATCTGTATGCACAGTTGCTTTCTACATGGTATACTGGTTAGACAGCGGTTTCATCTAAACAAAGGGTACACATCACCCACTGCTCTACGACCGGCTGAGATACGCGCGGTGCACGTACAGCGAAGTTTGTCCAGTTTATCAGACCCACGTAGTGGGGAATGATGAGTGACGCTTTGTTTAGACAAGATGTATTGTATGTGTGTTTAAGCAACCGAACGGTGGTCATTGACCCCAACCCCTACGCCGAGTGAAGCACCTAACACGAGGGAACAAGTCCTGTGGTTACACGGAATGTGTCAATCAGGCCGGCAGCTTGGCGGGATTGATCACCTCGCCCAAGGGTCATAGCAGGTATGTTGTTAAGCCTAGCGATATGTCATGTACATAACGACCCGGGTATAGAGATATAAGGCTAGACGCCTGGTTCGCTTTTCACAATTACGAGCTAAAAAGAAGAAAGGATTGGATTCCCTTCCGAACGAAATCCGGTTAGAGCTACGTCGTACCATTGCATTAAGGGTATACGACTGTGCGTGTTCGAGGGATTCAATGAAGGAGAAAGATCAGAAGCGGCTCATGCATGAGCTGTTCTATGGCATTGAAGGGGAAGAAGAAAGCATATCATATCTAGAAATGCTATTGAGAGGGGAAGGAGAGTTTGAAGAGTTGTTCGAGGTTGTAGGAAACGAGGGGCGGAAGAAGCTCAAAGAAATCTTTTGCAGGCGTCCGGAGAAGTTTTACTTAGGTTTACAAATCGAAAAGGTCTCACTGGAAAGAGTTTATTTGAAAAATTCGGAGGTTGTGAACGGAAGAAATTTATATGATCAAGCTACCAAGACTATTCCCAATTTGAAGAAAGCGCTTAGCTTCATGGAGAAATACGTTGGCATGGAATCTGGAGTCGTGAAGGAGAGTGGGTTAGAAGTTGAGGACGTTTTAAAACAAATTCTCCGTGATTTCTTCCAGTATGAAAATAGTTCGTTATCGAAAGAAGATGATGACTCCAAGAAAGTGAGTAATTATTTTATTTAATGAATGTATTATACTTTAATATATAACTCATAAACAATATGAATTTTTAAAGGATGAAGACTCATCACAAGGAGA
>Ga0209092_10001444_pt1 | contig 23136 bp, 10 predicted proteins | sample FraStrMetagenome_FD_187446 | JGI IMG/M metagenome (GOLD analysis project Ga0209092, IMG submission 187446) | Marine eukaryotic phytoplankton communities from Arctic Ocean - Fram Strait ARC3M Metagenome (SPAdes) (version 2) | ecosystem: Environmental > Aquatic > Marine > Oceanic | place: Fram... | reverse complement strand
TCATTTACGTGTGACACGAATCTTGTATTATCATCACAATAGCCTATACGGAATAGTTTAATCTTCCCATCCTTCGCATCTTTGGCAAAAAAGTAATACACATGCTTTTCACCTTCTTTCACATTCCAATATAAGGCTAAAAACGGGGCAGTTAAAACGTACTCGCCTACGGCGCAGACAATTAGGCGACAAAAATTGCCAAAGTTCCTTACATGTAATTTATTCGCTGCGTTTCCAGGGGAAGAAGAAAGACATAAGGTGTAAATCTAATGAACGAAACGAGAGGCAGCATGCAATTACCTAATGTGAATAGCGGAATGCTGAATCCATATTTCTTAGGAGCTCCTTTAAGTAAAGCCTTTTCTATTTTAAGTGTTGCGGCTTTTGTTTCTTGTGAGATGTTTGAATTGCACACCTCCCTCGATCTTGGTAAGATAAGCTTTCAACGACTTGAATAATGATATTTTCCATCGTCACCATCCCATTCTTTTCTTTAATCTCATCCAAATTTAGACTTTGATAGAATCTTTGCGTTTGGGGAAATTTGGCGTTTCTTTACATGTCAAATATCTTTTGAAACGCTGGGGGAGCTTTTATTCAGCCTAGGCATATTATGTCCTTTACTTCGCCGCTTCGAAAGAGAAATGTCAAGCAAAAAGTTTGGGACTTTTTTGTTTTTTTCAGTCGTAATATCATCAATTTGGGAAACAATTTTATTTTATAATTTTTCATCCTCCGAAGGAAATACTGCTCGAGCATCTGGTCCCTATTCAGTTCTGGGCAGTATAATTTATCTTTATCATATGTACACTCCGCGAATGTATCCTAAATTTTTTGGAATGCTGGGTTTTCATTTTTCTGAAAAGGCATTTACCTACGCCATCGCCTTTCAGTTATGCTTCTCAGCTGGTCTTGCTACATTGTTACCGATTTTATCTGGTATGGCTGCAGGATTTGTTTGTCTTCATCGTGGCTTGCCGATACAAGAGTGGGAGCTTCCCAACTGGATCTATAACGCATTTCATCGTTTCGGTCAGATTTTTGTAGATGTTCCCATGCAGACTCACAATATGCACCCACGTAGAAGAAATGCACAAAATATCATGCATAACAATATTCGACAAAGGTTGGTAGCCGAAAATCATAATCGAGCTCAATTCCCTCTTTTGCCTACTAGACCCGCCGCTCCTGCTCCTCAACCTACTCTAATGACGCCCCCACCATCAGAAGAAATTGTGGAAACATTGACATCCATGGGCTTTGAACGTGAAGCTGTCCTACGGGTACTTCAACAATGTGATAACAATGTAGAAGTCGCAGCAAATCGTCTTCTAAATGCTTAAATGACGACGCAAACGTTATCATGAAAAAAAGTAGGGAAGTAGTATTTTGCAAGAGAAAAGCTTCAAATTGAAAGAGCAATAATTTTTCAAGCTTATTTTTGAATTAAAACGTCTATCCTGAACAAATGAACATCCACTGTTATATCGACCTCTCGTATGACTTAATTCAAGACCGTCTTAACACCTCGAACTCTATTTCCACACATATTACAGTTTGATTCGCGCATTCAATCATTGTCAAGGAATAATGATGAATTTAAATTTTCTTTTTCAAAAGAATTGATCAGTCTTCGATCTAAGTCGACAAGGATTCCATGAAGAACGTCTGGCGGTAGCATGAAGCCTTCATTTTTTTTATCTTGTTGAGTGCTCTGAGATAATATCGTAACAAAATCATTTAATCCAATAAATATAGATAAATACTAAATCATTAGAAAATATTTAACTTACCTTTCTTTCTTGTGTGCGAGATACAGAAACATTCTTATTTGGATAACGTGGTTTCCATCTATGCAAAGACTCTTCATTTTGACTTTTGTCTTCACTAACACAGATGTTGTAATACCTTGGAAGAGTTTGATCTTGTTCCTTCTTTTCATGTCTCATTTGTTCTACCATTGACGTAAGCTGCATTTTTAGATCCATTATTTCATCATTCTTTTCTTCCAAACGCTCTTTTGCCTTAAATGCGATAGATGCTGCAATTTGCTCAGCTTTGATTCTGCGATCATGTTCATCATGCTGAGAACTGACTTGAGACGACAAGGTCTCATTCTTTTTCATTTCTCCTAGAGCATGCTTCAATGATTTTACTTCTTCTTCTTTATCCTCGTAAGCATCTTTATATTGGAACAAGGAAGAATTCGTGGTTGCAATCTGATCCAATAAATCTTGACGGGATCTCAGTAACTTATCATTTTCGTCTCTGTGGTCTTTCGAGCCCTTCTCAAGTTCAGAAAGTACAATCTGGAATTTCGAGAGTTTTTCTTCTAGCTCTTCATTCAAATTAGTTATTTCATGAATTTTGTGTCTGTAGCCCCTTTCCTTTTGAGTCTCAACGACTCTAGATTCTTTCAAAACTTCAGCCTCTGATTTGTTTCTATTTCTATCTTTGTCATAAAAATTACCATTATTAATCATATTCTCAAAGTTCCGCACAAATTCTTCACACTCGCCGGCAATTCCGTCTATCTCGTCCACTTTTTCCTCGTTTTTGTTGTGATGAGAAGATTCCAAAGCTTGCAGTGATTGAATGTGAAGTTTCAAATGTTCAATTTCTATTAAGTCTATCTCCTTAGTATGTTTGCTTTGAATCAATTGTGATTCCAGTTGGCAACGAAGGTTTTGAATTTCATTCTGTAGCTCGAGAATTATCTCGTTAGAAATATCAGATAAAAGCCCATTTTCAATCTTCATCTCTTCATTCTTTTCTTTTTCAAGTGCTAGGACAGAATTAGAATCTTGAGAGACTTTGTTGTTGACAGAGCTATTATTTATTAATGCCGTCTTTAGCAAGTTCTGTTTTTCTTTCATAAGACATGATATTTCTTCTTCTAATTTTATTGCACTTTTTCGGCATCTTCGTAGCTCATCTTGATCTACTTTTTCGCGAGTTCTTTCAATTTCCAAATATTCTTTTGACTTTTTCAAAGCTAGTATTTGCTTTTTCAATGCATCTTTATTGGTTTCTGAAGCAATGTTGGCCTTCCGCAAAATATCAAGTTCCGATTGAAGATTTGATTGAGTAGCTCTCATTGTCTGCAACATATTCATACTTTTTTCTTTATCATTTCTAAGCCTTTTACACTCATCTATCAACTCCAAATTTTCTTTTGTTATTCGCTCCATTTGCACTTTAGCTGCATCAATCCTATCTTCCTGCAGTGACTCTGCAGATAAAAGAGACTCCGTGTGCGCAAGAGACATCTTAATTCGTTCGTTTTCTACTTTCTCATTCTGTAAAGCTTCTTCGATTTCTTTTTTTTTATCTATTGCAATATTTAGATTTTTCTTCAATTTGTCTGTATTGAATTGGAATCGCTGGATTTTTTCATTACAAACTAGTTGACAGCTTTCCAATTCGGCTTGAATTCTAGCATTTTCATTTGCAATTGGTTCGCTCCTTAAAATCAGAGTTTCATTTTCCTGGTTTAATTCATCGAGCAGAAGCTTATACTTCAAAATTTCTTCTTCGTGATTCTTTTTCTTTTTTAGAGCTATCTTTTTTGACTCATCAAGTGATTTTGAAAGCTTCTCCCTCAAATCGGACACTTTCTTATTTTCGCTTTCAAGCTGCACACAACATTGTTCAAGCTCTGTACATCTTTCTTCCAATTTATTTTTTTCGTTCTCGAGTTTTCTTTCATTTTGACGCAGATGGATAGTATCCTTCTTTTCTCTGTCCATATCTAGATCTTTTTCTCGAATTAATTTTTGTAACTGATTTCTCTCTACTTCTATTCTATTCATTTTGCTTTTCATTTTTTTCAATTGAATAATAGAATCAGAAGCATTTGTTTGTAATTTTTCCTTTTCTTCAGAAGTACTTTCAAGTTCGGTTCTCAACTCGCTTATGATGTTTTCACATTTAATCTGATTCTCTCCACTATCAGATAACTCATGATGTAAACTATCTATTTCATCAATATATGTTTTTTCCCTTTCTTCAGTTTCATGAAGCTTATCTTTTATAAACTTCAGATCGTCCATTTTCTTTTGACATTTTTGAAGTGATTTTTTCAAACTGTTTCTCTCAACTGAAACCGCTTCAAGCTGCTGTTCCATTTCTGTAGCATAGGAAAACTTATCCTCGTTCTGTTTGATTAGCTTTCCTTCTAGATCATGTAATCTTTTTTTCAGCCCATCATTTTGTTCCATCATTGCTGTTTCATGTAATGAGATTTTTTTCATGAGAAGCTCAAGTTCCAATATTCGCTCATCTTTTGATTGAAACGTATCAATCATTTCATTTGCTTTCTCATATTTTTTCTTTAATTGTTCAAGTTGATCCTTAAGACTTTCGTTCTCGTTATTTGTATCATCAAGACACTTATGTAATCTTTTAGTCTCGTGCTTCCCTGCTTGAATTTCAACCATTCGGCTTTCTTCTGTAGATTGAAAGGTTGCTTGCTTATTTTTTAATTTTGTGCTCATTTCTTTTTGCATATATTCATATTTTGTTTGAGCTTCTTTTAGTCCAGCCTCTAGCTCTACTTGACCTGACTTGTACACTTCTTTTTCTTTCGTAATATTCTTGTTAGATTTCCGCAGTTCCTTGCATTCTGATCTGCACTTGTTAATATCAACATTCTTCTGGTTAAGTTCTACTTTTATTTCCTGAATGTCTTTATCAGCTCTCTTTAATTGATTCATTAGCTCTTCGTTCTCTAAAATAGTTTTGCTCTGTTCACTTGCTAAAATCCTTACTTTATTTTGAAGCGTTTCATACCGTTTTTGTATGGATTTTGTTTCATCCAAATTGTTTCGATTTTCCGTAAGTTCTAATTCAAGTGCCTGCTTTTGTAACGAAGATTCTTTTAATTTGTTCTGTAGATTTTTTACGTCCTGAGTTAGAGTTTGCATTGTATGCTCTGCCTGTTCCAAGTACTGAATCAACTCATCCCTATCTTTATCTCCATTACATTTTATATCTTCAAGTGATTCAAGTGAATTTTCAAGTTCTTGTTGCAAGCTGTGGATTTTCTTGTTATCTATATCGTGTTGTTGCTTCAAATTTTTGATTTCGTCCTCGAGCTCTTGTATTTGCCTTAAAAGTGCAGATAAAGACTGCTCTGTCTTCATGCGTGATTTGTCCTCATTTTGCTTCCCTATTTCATCAATCTGGTCCAATAAAGAGAAATCAAAATCAAATGCAATTGAGGAATGTTCTGAAGGATGAATTGAAGGTACCGGTGACATTAGATTAAGCTTCTTTTTTACCGGAGTTGTTGTTTTTGTGACACTCTCAACGTTTGATTGCTTGCTATCTACATTATTATTATGAACTTCAAGGATTGTGGCCATAAGTTGAGCTAATCTCTGCCTTGGATCAGCTAAGGTATTTTGTAATAGTGCACCTCTCGCTTGAGTGCTAATGTTTCTGTTCTTTCGTGCGGAATGCAACTGATGTATAGTTTCTTGTGGATATTTGGAGGCAAGGGCATCGGCTGCAGAAGATAATATTTTCCTTGATATTTCATTGGAGACAACATGCGATGACACATCTGAAGAATTAGTGATAGGAGTATGCGTATCTGATAAAAGACTTCCATTTAAGTTATTGTGATATTTGCTGTGAAATGGACTTTGTGCGGTATGACCAGCCTTTCTTAATAATCTATTTGCATAATTGAGTGTTTGTAGACTTTGAAAGTATGATTTTTTTGCTGGACAGACTGTGGCAATCATAATAGCCCTGTTCCTATGATTTCCAAGTGAACGTTTTAGAAGTCTTGTAAGAGTAGATTCTCGAAAGGATATGGCTGAAGAGTGCATAGCGTTTGTATGTTGGTGAGAATGGTTTAGGATAAGACTGCGGAGTAGAGCACCGAGAGCGGCAAGCGACTTTCGAATGGAAGCTGCTCGTCTTTCGTGTTTAATATTAGCTTGCGGAGTCACCTTCCTATTCGAATTCGTATCATATTCTTCAGTTGCTGTGGCAAGTTCAACAAGCTGAATAAGAGTGCTTCTTGTTTTCATTTGATGATCGCCGTTATCATCGTATTCATCATCAATCCATTCAACATTCACATTCACCATGATATGTGCATTATGTCTCGAAGATTTATATTCTGCGGCAGCTTTTCTCACACAAAGCTGGAAAGTGTCCCATGTATCAAGAAAAACTTCGGTCAAATTTTGAACATAGGCTCCTTTTCTATCTACATGCTCCAGTAATCTCAGTTTTGGTTCAGCATTGCCAAAATGAATACGATCCCAAAGAAAATCATTTAGGGAGTCTTCATCAATGATTTGAAGAAATGATAAATGTATTTTGATTGATTCAGTATTCGAGAGCAATCCTTTAATGATCAAACCTAATAAGCCAAAATTATCTTTTCCATGAATCTTTTCACTCTCTGTCAGTGAATCTCCAAATAATGTAAAGGATTTACCACTCGATTGGTGCCCATATGCAAAGACTGTGGAATTGGTTTTTCTCAAAGTCGCATCATCTATAACAGCGTTAGCAAGAGAAAAAAGAGCTTGTTCATTTGAATCCGAATCTAAACCATGTTGACTTTTATAAAACTTATCGGGCCATAAAATATCATCAAAATGATATCTTCTAGTCCAATCTTCAGAAGGTATGTCCTTCAAAATGGCAGCTGCCCTTGCTGCAGCTACAGTAACATCCATACTCACAAAATTACCAAATGCATTAGGATTTACAACCACCATTTGACCAGTTTCCATTGATCTTGTTCTATTTAGCGAGAGATCATTAATGTCATCGTCTGCTTGGTCTACTAGAGGAAATAGACATTGAGACATGCTAGATTCGGAATTATCTATTTGAATCTGACTCGTTTCATTGACATCCTCTTCATTTTTATCTTGGTATGGTATTGGTTTAACTCTGACAAACACAGATACTTTACGAAAAGGAGCTAAAGTGAGTGATACCTGTGATGCAGGAGAAGAAAAGCTAGTTTGAGAGACTGGAGAAGATTTCGTCTTTAGATGGTCAGGTGATGGTGTTTGGAATGTGCTACTGAATGAAGTTGATTTCGCTTCTTTGGAAAAAGGAGATACAGAGAGTATACTTTGTATAGGACTACCCCTCCTTTCATTAGGATCTTCATATTCATTTGTTTCACACTCATTAGAATCATTTAAATTCGATGAAAGGATATTAGTTGACGTTTGTTCACCTGTGGAATTAGATGAATTTGTTGTCTTACTGGACAATGATAATCTTTGCAAAGGTTCTTCATTTACTACATTTTCATCATCTTCTTCTTCATTATCAGAAAGGAGCAACGAAACATCTGAATCATCTTCTTGTAACTGAAGGTTCTGAGAATTTGTTATTCTATTAATTTTGTTATGGTCTATGTCTGTGCCTCCGAAATCTATCTTAACAGCATTACTTGTCTCCTCTCTTATAATATTATCATCTGTTACTAATTTGACGTGTTCATCTTTTTCTAAAGATGATTGTTCATCATAATATGATGTACCGTCATTGCTGTACTCTGCAACACCTGACAAATAGTTTTCAATGTTTTGAATATGTTCTTTTGCACTGTTGAGACTTTCGCTACCAGGACTGCTTTTCAAGGTAATATTACCTACATCGTTCAATTCATCTTGACCGCTAGAAACCAAATTGTCGTCTTCTTGCAAATAAGACAATTCACCGGAATTGCTAGCATAAGAATTCTTTGTTGAGATGGGCGTCAGTGATGCTTGTCCTATGTTATCATCGCCATCTGAACTAATATCTGCATTGGTATGAGGCATCGTGGTAGGAACATGGTTATTCTCGAATCCGTCATCTTGAAATAATAGATCTTCTTCTTCTTCGACTTCTTCCGTAAGAAATGTTCCTATCCATTCAGCCATTTTCAAATCAGCTTATTGTTTACAAGAGCAATCTGTATGGTTTATTGGTTGTTGTCTTTTTTTTTTTCAAAATTCAATTTGGATTCACAAGTAACATTCCCATTCAACCAAAATTGTTTCTTGACTTTTACTTAATCGAATGAATCTGATTCAAAAAGGGAATGAAATTATGTCCAGATCTATGTAATCGATTCGTTGATTGTTTCAATCCAAAGCTTTAACCATGCAAATGATGAATTTGAACAAGCTACTAGGTCACTCAAGAGAGAAAGAGATTTTCCTTTGATAATTTTTAATTTTGATAGAAAAACCAACGATCAAAATGAGTACCTAAATAAATATCTCTGATAAATTTGGATTGATGGAGGATTTGTAATGAAAACCATGTGATACAATCTATAGATGTGACTTGTGTTCCCTAAGTGGAAAGAAAACTAAATAGAGATTAGGTCCAACCACATGGTAATTTCAAAAAGTAATATGGCTTGAGAGAGATGGAGAAATGAGTTTGGTATAGTTCTATTTATTTACATTCACTAAGTTTGATTAATTTATCTCTAACCTACGTAAGTGCATTTTTGCTATCAAAGTTGTGACTCGTATAAAATATGCATAGAAATGTCATCTTAGACACGCAAGTATGTCTCAGACCTTCTTACTTGTTCAGATTTCCACAATACTTGTTGTCAGCAGGAAAGTAGTTTGGAGGCGCGCCAGAATTTTGAAAAAAGAACTTGAGAAGCATTTTTGAAAGATTTATGAGCTTCACCCAAAATATACTCTAAATAAAGTGACATTGAATCTTAAGTATTGTTCAGAATTAAAAGCAAATACATTTTCCTCTATTAATGACAAATATTAATCATAACTAGAAATGCATTTATTTAAAAAAATATGTATTCTCTATTCCTTAATTAATACATTCTTTTATTCTATTTTTCTTATGTAAAATATTCATAAATGTATTTCATATATATAAAAATCCCAGTCTATACAAATTGATCCTTGCTGATCATCAATTACTAAAGGAAGTGCGATAGATGCTTGTCTGATTCATCGATTCATCACAAATACATTCAAAATAAACACCCTTGATAATCTCGATCTACCATTTCACGCATTCTGGATTAAACAAGATAATCTATTGTCTTATGAAAGAAGTCTAAAGTCAATAAACGAAGGATTGAGTAAGTCCTGCAAATGTCAAAGCAATCAAATTTTGGCGGGATTTTTTGTTTCTCAATAGAATGAATGGAACATGAAAGTCGCGCCTTTTTCTTCATTTTAGAATTCATTTCGAATGTCAATCATTATTCGTTGCTTGAAGTTGAATCAAATCACAATTTATTTCATCACATCTATTTCGTTTTCATTTTCATTTCCACAGATTGAAAGGAGAAAGGATTGCAATTGAACCCTTATTAAAGCAATAGGAACACAATTATTCAAAAATCAAATAAAAAAGAACACTCTAGATACATTCTAGACAACCATGTTCTACTCCCAAATCATTCTAGCCAAGAAAGGCCCTCTGGGTAAAATCTGGCTTGCGGCGCATTGGGGAGATAAAAAACTAGCTCGTCCTCAAATCTTCTCTACTGATATTTCGCATTCTGTGGAATCAATCGTCCATCCTACTGTTCCATTGGCATTGCGTGTTTCCGGACATTTGCTTTTAGGAGTTGTAAGAATTTACTCCCGTAAAGTAAATTACTTAATGCATGATTGCACAGAGGCCCTTGTGAAAATAAAGATGGCGTTTCACTCCTCAGGATCTAAAACCAAACGAAAACGCAAACGTCGAAAAGGGAACGCAGAGGAAAGTGAATCAGAAGATGAAGATGATTTTGGTCTTGATTTAGATTTGAAAAAACATAAAGGCGGCGGATTGTCATCCCATGGTATTTCAGCTGTTCCTCACTTCGGGGATTGGGACGCTCAAAATGTGGATTCCAATGATATCATGAGTTCTGTGCAACCAATTTATATTCAGGATCACAGTGATGATGTAAGGAGATCGTCAATTGAAGGAGACGGTGGTATTCATGATGGAAGTTTTGCCATTCCTTTTGCATTGGACGAACAGGATGTATTTGGTGGGGCAACCAGTCAAGGATGGATGACAGCGGAAGACGGAGAAACTGCTCACTCCCAATCCTTCGTTGATAAATCTATGTCAATGGCATCGGAATCTGATATGTGGATCAAACCAAGAATGAGAGAAGATGAAGAATGGGCTGCTTTTGATCCTGAAGAAGATGCTGAAACAGAACACAAGGATGCAACGGAAGAGGAGGCGAGACAAGGGCCTGGAAAAAATAAAACGGATGATAAAGAAATTGATAGTATTGAAATTGGTCGTAGAGAAGATGAGTCGATTGCTTCGTCACAAAGGAGACCGGGTCGTCCTTCCGTTCTTACAGAACAATCTATTAACCTTTCGCCCTCGGCATCGGAAAAAAATATGAATCAAGCATCCAATGACGAATTGGCTTACGAGCAAGTTCAAGAGCAAGAGCTCAATTTTGAAGTAGCTCCTGAAAATATTTCTTTCTCATCACCACCAACATCTCCCAAAAAATCACTCGGTAATGAGACCCCCCAAACACCTCTCACAAGTGTTGTTTCTCCTCCATCACTCTCTGACACTGATTTAGAGAGCATCCGTTCTCATTCTAGCTCGACTATTCATACAGAATCTACAAAGCAGCGGACCCAACGAAGAAGAGCGTCCAGACCACGTAAACGAAGGATTGTGATTGATAATGATGAGACAGAATTATCATCAGAATTTATTAAAAATATGCTCAGAGACACCTCAGATTTAATAGTGAATGTTGAACTTCGGCGTCACCCCGCAGATATACCTAAAGATTCTGTTATGGATTACAGTAGTTCCTTGTTCGAACCATCTTCCACGTCCAATCTTCACGAACTAAGTATGGAGGAGATTCTCGCTCGACCAACTTTAGGTGATGACGGTAACATTGCACCAGAATTGCTAGAAGTTTGGGACCGAAACACACGAGTGATCACAGGAGATATCATGCCATTTCGTATGAGGGGAAATTTGGAGGAAGCCCGGAAAAGGAAAAGCATTGCCAAAGAAATGGAAGAATTTGAGTCAAAAGAAAAAATCAACGCCGATGACGATGTAGAGATTGCAAGAAGAGCACGTGCAAGCCTAGATGCCATTTCAACTTTAGAAAACAAAAGTGTAACTGAAGAAGAGGGTTTTCTCCAAAAAGGTGAAAATGAGGATGAAGAAGCCCACTTTGACTTAGATGCCAATGTAGGCTTTGATATGGAAGATCAAGAGCAGAAAGATTCAGATATGTTGGATGTTCAGGAGGAAGAAGTTTTGGATACTGGTTTAGACATGGGTAAGTTAATTTATTTCAAATTGATATAGTATTCTAAAAATCAGAAGCTAATTTTGTTTCTTTTCTCGTTCAGAAGCAACGATGGGAAGAACTAGTTTAGATTCAAATCCGTCCTTTTCATTAGGCCATGTCAATGATCTTGAGCAGGAACTTTTTGGTTCTGACAACGAGGGACATGCCGAAGACCAAAGGCAAGCTTCAGGAGGAGAACTGCAGCCATCCTCTTCTAAGTGGCATCCTCATACGATCAAAGTTTTTTCTATGTTGAAACGAAATATGAACGATGAAGGTATTGAAAAAGAATCTTCCAGGTTAAGTTATAATCAAATGAGTAAAGGATGTTCAAAGAGAACAGCAGCAGGAGTATTTTTTGAATTATTGCAGCTAAAGACCTGGGATTTCATTGATTTAAATCAAGATAAGAGTTATGGGGATATCCTGGTGAATAAGGGTCTTCGTTTCTCTGAAGAGATTCCAAAGAGTTGAAATTGAGAAATATGGATTTTTAAATTTTGACACCTCATAGAAAAAAATCCACCAGGTCTTCTGTGCTGCGAAGAACGCATATTTAGAATATTTCAAGTAATCCGCAGGCAATGAATTTCTCGCACTGTTTTTGATGTATAACAATCGTCCTCTGAGCCCTCGAAATCAGGTTCAAATATGATCAGTGATATTTTGTTAGTTTATCGTAAACTACACTATAAAACGATATTTTCCTTTTACTGAAACTGCAGGTATTTTCATATCCCTGTGCAATATAATATATTCTGAGCAAGAAGGGACAATACAATTACTCTATATTCTTCGAATGATGTGCATTTACAACATGTTGATATATATGTAACTTCTTACATCTTTATCTACTTTACACAAAGGTTCTTTTTGCCTTTATTTAATACTTGAATGAAATCTATTATATTTTCATGTTCTCCGGAGAAATGATTCGATTATCAGACGATTGTCGTCCTATTGCCACTTTAATAATCGAGATTTAAAAACTTATATTGCATGTTAATAAAAGCAAAATGTACTCTACTTTCATTTCGAGACGTTTTGTGAGGACACTAGAATCAAATGAAACATACTTGAGAGAGAGACCAAATGAAAGAGACATCAGATATTATTTAACTACGATCTGAAGATGTGCTTTTTGTAATACACATGAAAATGTTTCTGCCAGGCATCATATTCTTGAACTATTTATGGTAAGTATTAATTAGCTCTATGTAAAAATCGCTATTATCACATTTTGTACGTAATCATTTTAGTAAAAAGGAGAAAAATGTTCTTTTGTATGAGATTTAATTAGTCCATACATGAAATAATCTACATACGCGTGCAAAAATCTTTATCTCTCATCTTTTTACAAGAATGACACGTCTGTATTCCCCAAGCTCACAATAAAGATTAATCAATCTACAAAGAAACCCTCTAAGTTAATACACCCACCATGACAATAAAAATCGTTAACGATACCACAAGTTTATGTGTATCAGACTCAAACAACCTTCCACAATTATCTCAATGCTTGAATCGTGCTAACGCCTCTAGTTTCCATTCCAACTTATCAGCAAGGAATGGATGCTCACCAGTTTTCTCGTCGAAATCTGAAGCGAACGAATTTGTATCTTCTATATTGAGCAGAAGAAGTGATATGCTTCAGAAAGATGACATAGAATCTTTACAATTGGGCTTTGACGCCTATGTTGATGATGATTCATCCTTTAGCAGTTATGAAAGCTCAACGATGTCTATTGAGATCGATCATGACAGGAGGAAGGTTCAATTTGCTGAGGATCTCATATCAGAGATTCGACTTAGGCCTCGAACACCAGAAGAAGACATAGGTATTTTATTTTATTCGTATGAGGAAACACAAAGGTAGGTGTTGTCAGGACATGCGTCATTCTCTTATTTTTTATTTAAAGCATCTTGTATGCTTGCTATGTATTCTTTTCCTAAGTGAGGAGGAATATAATTGTTTTAATTAGACAGAAAAAAATTGTGCTTTGACTTAATTAATACACTTGAAAACCTGTTTTCCTCGCAATTCCCATTGTTCAACTTCAATTAAGAAACTGTTGTTTAGACATGCAAAAAATGGCCTTCTTCCATACTTATAATGCTCATATTCCGCTTCTAATTCTATATCTTGACAATGTTTTTTCAGGTTTCGTCGAGAATACAGGTTGGAAAAAAAACTAAAGTTAAAACAAGAGAACATAACAAATCCAATTATTGAGGAATCTCCAGAGCTTGTATCAAAAGAGGATCCCCAAATATGCGAATTCCAGACACGGAATAACTTCGGAATTATTACCCGTGTAGTGGTGCAACATAACGATTCTTCCAAAACTTTTTATGAAGACAGTGATTCAAACCCCAATGGGCGCGGAGTAATGGAACTTTTTCATGACCATACTCAGGGAATCGTGAAAAGTACCAACAAGAACGCTGATTTTTTCGACAACGACAGCTTTTGGAGTGGTTCGATTACATGGTACTAACGCACATTGTCATATTCTTTCGAATTTGCATGCGCAAAATTGCAAGTCATTTACATTAATACTCTTTTGTATTTTCTACTAGACCCCAATCAAAGCTTATCATTGCCAATCATGCCCGTTAATCCAAGGTACACATGTAAGATTATTATGTCGGAGATATCGAATACATATTTTTTGAATTATCTTATTGAGAAAAGACCAATATAGTTAGGTTCGAATCGCTAATCAAGAAAGAGCGAGTAGACTGTACAATATATATTTACATTTTTGTGGTATATGCATTCCATTTTGACATTTAAACAATTAAATAGCTAAACTTTTATTTTTAGGAACAATATTTAAACTACACTCAAGTGTGCAGAACATGAGAGAATTTTTTATACCTTTTGATGAAGTATTTTTTATACTGCTAAGCATATGCAACAGGTTCAAGTGAATACATGTCTTTCGGTGGTCAGAGGATTATTGGACTTTTATATTCATGATAGGTAACATCTATGCCAAGAAGAATTGAATTGATTTGAAATGGTTTTCTAACGTTGCATTCCAGAATCAGATACGGAAGAATTTATAGATGAGAATATTAACCCCAATATTTGTTCGTCCTTCTTTGCTATGAGTAATTAATACGAAGTAAGGATTTGATTGATTGAACAAAATAACCCATTATTATAGGAAGGTTGCTCATTTATTCAGCGCTCAACGGCATATACCTTATTATCTTATCATAGATGTACTCAGAAATCAAGGTTCTGCAAAAAAAAAATATTTATTGACACATTTCTGTCGCATTTTCTGCACTTCGCTCACTATCAAGTTGATGTATACGTCCCTAGAGGCGCAATCCTGTAAGATGGAACTAGAATCCACTCGTTCTTTACTTTTTTCTTGGATATATTAAGAAAATGAACTTTAATTCTTTTCTTTTGCGATGTAATATCAGTAGCTGTTATAACCCCAACAGTGAACTTTTTGCTCTTAGGTAACATGACGTCAAGACGAGCTTTTTGAAAATTAAAGAGGTAGAATGAGTTCACATGTAATGCATCATACAAAAAATTCCGCCAAGGGCACTCACCATTAACCTCGTACACAAGTGGAACTTTCGTTACCTTTGCCTTAATAACCGCTGTGTTTTTTTCTTCATCTATAATGGCATCCTTATCATCATCCCATTCGTCTTCCGGTGCGGAGCAGGAGTTTGACTCAGGATTCCAAACATTATCCTTGCAATAAAATTTATCCGGGAGCGCATCAACATCAACATGAAAAGGAAGCTTACGCCATTTCATACATGAGGGATTTTCACATTGAACCCAATTCATCTTAGCTTGCACTGGCATTCCCTCATCCACAGTGGATTCCAAATTATTGCTATCACCAGACACATTTACCTCAACATTTGTAAATTGATCTATATTGCTCTTATTAATTTGTCCGATATCCTTTCCAAGTACATACAGTATTTGACTTATATTAGAATCGTCACCAGTCACAAGTAGATCCATCACTGGAGACCCTAGTATAATATTGGAAGAGCCTATTTCATTAGACTGTTTCGAAAAGAAATGCTTCAATGCTTCTGGCCATGGATTACCACGGGCTAAACGATCCATTAGCCAAGTCACTAACATGGGGCGAAAATCTGTTGTATAGTTTTCTGGTTTCAGTGTTATTTTTTCGGTGTTCGCGCCATTTTCGCTTACAGTTATTTTTTTGTTTTCATTGAAAAAGCACGATGAAATTTCTGGCAAAATTATACATCCAAGCATGTCGGGTACATCAGATCTTGAGCCAATTCCTGCATTAAACCATTGAAGCAATTGATAGAATATGTACGAGTCAGAATATTTGCGAGCAACCGAACAAATTGCATCAGCCGGGTCGCAAAACATCTTCTTTCGTCCTTTCTTGAATGTCTTTTTCACTGTTTCATTTATAGTTTTTTTCAAAGTGGATACATTCTCTGATGCGAGTTTGGTTTCATCCTCTTTATTTTCAGAATTTATTGCATTTGAATTAGTTGAGATTGTTGTTGGTGCTTCTCTCTTATTTTTAGCTGTCGATTCTTTGATATCAATAGGAACTTCGTTTCCCAGTTCTCTTGCATATACTTCAATAGGCGATGACAAAATTTCAGAATATTTTTCAATACGAAAAAAGTTCGATGTATGAGCATAAAAAAGAAGGACATCCGACGCAGCTTCAAGCCTATATTTATTGTTTTTGTAATCTGTCCAAAATTTTGCTTTCCGATGGAACACATCATTTGAATCACTTTTCTCCTTTGAATCTTTTTGATTTGTTTTTATTTGTGCCTTTTGAAAAGGCTCATTGCAATTAATTTCCATCTTACCGTTGTCGTCAATTAAAGTAGAAGAAGATGCTCCACATGAAGGTATTGACATCGAAGAAACAACGTTCAATTTATTTTCGTCTGGCGAAGAATCCAGTTCAGTTGCAGTAGGATAAAATGAATTTATGTCAGAATGAGTATTGGACTGAACCCATGAAGGAATTGCTGGCTCATTATCCATTTTTCTGCCCAAAAATGATGTCTTATATATTTCTTCACTTGTTTGGCTGGAGTTGGTATTAGATTGAGTTCCGCTATCTTCCTTATAACTTAAGATGCCTTCTGATTGAGATGTTGAAGAAGAGAATAAATAATTTCCATTTGATGATGAATCTTTAGAAAAAAGTGAGGAAGAGGATGACGAGGAGCTACTTCCAAAGTTTCCATTTACTTGGGAAAGGAAATCTCTAGAGTTTGGCATTCTTGTGTTTGAAGATGATGTGTGATATGGATCTGACTCGTGAAGAAGCAATTCCTGCTTAGAGTCTCCTTTTGGGAAATCTTCCGCATTCTCTAGATCGCTGGTATTAGAATAAGAAGACGCATCCAGCTTAACGGAATCAGGGAAATGTTCATTTTGAGTTTTACTTTGTATTTCCTTTTTTGGAGAACATTTTAAAGTTTTTAATTCTAGCATAGCCAACTTCTTTAACTTTCGGGTTTCAGCACCTTTTTGAGCAGCAATTCTTCGTTTTTTAGTTGCTTCTTTTTTTTTCTGAATTTTTAGTTTCTCATCGTGTTCCTTCGCGTCCATATCAGCCATATTTATGCTCGATAAAATAGCTCTTCTAAGATCCAATAATGCTTGTGAGACCATTTTTTTCGCTTCTATATCTGTCAAATTTTTTGATTTTGATTCTTTGCTTTCACAGTACGCATTCAAATTATCATAGCTTGAAACAATCGTGTTTATGGATGTTTTCAAAAACTTTGTAATGAATAAACTTGTCTTTATAAACTGAAGAAGTGATTGTACAATACCATTTCTATCATTCCATACGAAGTTCACAATATCGTGTTGAGGCATCAAAGAAACAGGTGCGTGGACTTTCAAATTGTTATGACTCAGGGAATCAAAGCAAGATGATTCCAGATTATTATCTCTATGTCTAGACAGAATTCTACCGACTCTGCTTAAAGTTTGAGTCAATGCTTGAATGCGTTGCTCTAGCAACATTCTCCCTTCTGCATCTGCATCTTCAAAAGATATGCTCTCACTTTTCGTTTCTTTTAATTCCTTTGTCATCTCTTCATCATTTGGATTGATTGACTTCTTTGGTTTTGTAAGGGATTGTTCTTTGCTTTCATGATCTAGCACCTCAGTATCGTTTGGATCATGTTTTGTTTCTTTTGACGATTTGGATTCTTTCATGATTTTTCTTCTCTCCATTTCCATTCTCTCTTTTTCTCTACCACCGTTATCTTCCCATGACTCGATAGATTTTTCTTTCCATTCTAGTTTCTCTGCATCGCTGAGCTTCTTCCATACATCACCAGCCATCCTTTGAATATCTTTCATTAATTCTCGGCCTTTTTTTGGCGGTTTCATCTGGTTTTCTAAAACTTGAGTAAATTGCCTTCTTTTCACATTCGAAAAATATAAAAACGAGTTCTGAGGTTTTGACCCTTTGATGGCTTTATCTTTGGGATTCTTCTTCGTATTATTTTTATTTAAGCCTAATTTTCCCACTTTTTGGTTCCTAGCGCTTCTCATATATTGAGTCGATGGTGTATCTGCTTTGAACTTCTTCGTCGTATTAACTTTCTGTTTTGCATGCAGTTGGGCTTTTTTGTCTCCAGATTTTAAAGTTTTTGTTCTCCCGGAAAAAGGATTTACTTCTTCTGGGCTTTTCTTCTTTAAGTGATTACATAACAACGCCACCGGAAGAGCTCTTCTTTCATATTCAATGTATCGCAAAACATCTGCAATATAGGTTCTCAACCAAATTGGAACAAAATCAATGGAATCAGACTCATACGCTTCATTTGAATTTTCCATTGTATTTCTGTGTATGTTACTAATAGCACCAAAAACAGCCTCTCGAAATCCATGCCTATGCAATACCTTTTCGTCTTGTTTGGACATAACTTGCTTGTTTGATGCTTTGATCAATGAACATAATCGGACAGCAACTGGTGCATTTCTTGCAAGTACCTGTTGATAGCAATCTGCAGTGGCATAATGCAAAAAAGAACGACGGCACTTAACACAACCACAGAGACAAACGGCGGACATATATTCATTCAAAGATTCAGTGACTGCATTATAATCAAACGTTAATTCTTCTCCCTGTTCTACATCCCGAACAGTAGTCATGACTAATGATAACTGTCCAGAGACTGATGCGACATGAACATGACACGTGGGAGAGCAGCTATGTGATAGCAAACTTCCTAAACCAGACTTCCTTGAAGCATCGACAAAAAGCAATCCGTAACCCCTGGGGTCAACACGTGGTCGCTCCAACACCATGTTATAAAAGTCGGGTAACACAGGCCTCAACCCGAATTTTTCCTGAATTTCTTCAATAGCATCCATCTTTTCACCCCATCTCCAAGGTGGGTAAACTTCTCCTCTATACTGCGTCACCATTGTGTTCGCTTTAATTCCCTCTGTGGCTAATACAACTGCTCCGTGACCTTTAGGATGTACACGAAATGCATCTTCTCCTAATGCGTGTACGGCTAATCGAAGCTGTCGAGCTGCTCCTTTTAACCAAGAAGGACCCCGAGATAATTTTTCACCAAACATCTGACCTAAATCTGATATATGACAAGTTTCAGCAAAGCTAGCTATGGGTTCACCTTCCAGCATTCTCGCGGCATAAGTGATATTATGTGCTTGTTCGGTAGGACATGCATTAAGGGCAGGAAGAAGCCACTTTTCAATAAAATTTTCAATATGTTCATTGTATTCTTCATTTGTTTGGAGGCAGTGCATAATATTTTGACGTGTATAACAATCTATTCCCCACACAGGCTGTTCCAATAATTCCGCAGAATAATGAATATTATTGGGCTGATTTTGAATGTTTTCTTCCTCCATAGCCCAATTAGCTGACTTCAATTCAGCATGATTCAAAACACCTTTCTCAGTCATGACACGATCCTGGACAGATATGAGAAGCATATCCATTGTTGTCTTTACCTGTGCCTTGACCACACCATCATCCCTTGCCAGTGCCGATGCAGCTAATTCCTCTTCTTGGTTTTTGCTTGTATGCGATATCGATTTCATCCAATCCTCCGACTGTCCAACATCATCATAACTATACGGTATACCAACGAATCGATTTGGAAGAGAAGTAATCAATTCGTATTCCGCACTAGATTGATCAAAAGAGCTCAATCCACTGCATATAACATTTGAAGTGGGAAGCTTTTCATAAATACGTTCTGGAAAAGCCTTCCTTCTCCAAGTCGATTGCATTGCGGCTTCTTTATTATTTTCTACTAATATTTGAGTCCGCATTTTGATATCATGTGATCCCATCTCATCAATTTGTTTTTGCCCTATTTTTTGAAAAATATTTTGCATACATTCTTTGATTTTAACAGCCGTGTAGCCTAATGTTCCTGTGGCACTAGATTCGGATGCATATGGGTCTCGTTTAATGGCAGCATCGCACATTCTCAATATGTCTGTTTGAAACTGCACCCAGTGGATACGTTTATCATTTGCTAGAATGTTACCAGCATCATTCCGATTTCCATTGGTTTGTGTATACATCTCATGTCGAATTCGTTCTTCCTCTTTACGATCAAATACGTACATTGAGTTTTCCATTCTCTTTCGAATTACCAGAAAATTGTATGGTGCTTTTGTAAATTTATCATCATCGTCAAATTCAGGAGGGATTTCTCCAAAGAAGAAACCGTATCGATCTACTTTTTCTAATCTTCCAAGAGCTTTTTCAAATTCCTTTGAGTGCCGCAAAAATAAATCTGGTGGTTTCTTTATACACACTTGTTCCTCTATTGTATCACCTGTTGAATTCTCAGGTGAACGACTGCGTTCCTTACTTTTTGAATTCGTTTTTTGATCGTCTTTCTTTTTGCTAAGATTTTTCTGTTTTTTACTACTTGGATTACTTTCATTGGTTTTCGGGCTAGGTTTGCTTTCCTCCGTTATTTCCATTAAATAATTGGCAGGTTTTCGTTTGCGTCTGTTGGGTCGTGCAGTTGATTGGGATTTCTTTTGAATTTGATCCGGTGATGACGACTTTGGAAGCAAAACATTAGATGGCTCTAATTCCGAAGTCAAGGAATCTTTCTCTATCCGACTATCTTCATTCGTTGTTACCATCTTTAGTTAGTTTTGGAGTATTTCTTTTTACTCAATGTTATCCTATGAAATGAGAATCGTTAAATTGCTATTATCATGCTTTCCTCTTTATGCGAACAAGATATAGCTCTAGGTTGGAGTGGATTTTGTTTCGTGCTGCCGGTCACAAAGGGAGATGATTGATGGAGTTTTTCTTTGGAGACAAACTAAAATTTGATGTGATCGACCCACCTTGTCTCTCTCTTGAATGCAATAGGACGGTATTAGATCAGGCGCGAAACAAAGTATTGCAGAGTTACATACGTAGTCATTATATAGAAATGTATTCTGATTATGTATTTCCAATTCCAATTAGAGGCAGGTTTTGCATTTAGGATGAAAACAAAGCATGTAGAAAATGTCTTGTTTTTGGCGCGATTTTGCAACTTCAATGAAAAAACATGAAAATAAAATGACCTCCTCGGTAAACGAAATGGCGGCACTTTATTCAGAAATGCTTTAAAAACTTAAATGCAAGGGTTTATCCAATGATTATTGCATTCACTGAAGTCAAGATGAACACGAAGCGCTGGAAATGGACAGTTTGAGTAAAATTCCTCGTTTTCTAGAGTAGAAATAAGAACTCCTTGTCAATTACGAAAAACCGTCATAAAAATAATTAGGAGGAAATTATTATATTTCATTCCTCTTCTTTGATGTGAATTTTGCTTTCTAAACTATACTTGATGTATCTATACATGCAGATGATATTACGGCCTTGTAGGGGAAAAAATGATAATGATTTAATGAATCCCTTCAAAGCTTCTAATCAAACATTTCTGTCACGAAAAAAAATCAATTGAATGCTCTACATTTTCTGATTATTTTAAGAAAAATACCACGACACAAAATATCGAATAAATGGAAGGGATGAGAAATCGTGAAGTATCGTCGATCATAACAGCTATTCTTCTCCAGCGTTCTTTCTGATTACTTCCGTCAATTCGATTCATCGTTTCAGAAGCATCATGAAACTCTTCCTGAGACTCTAAATGACGGTTTTGAGTCGCTTTATTCTTTCTCCACATTACCCAAAATCGTGGAGCAAATAGTGATTCTGCATCGCAGTCATGCAAGTGTATCACAATTGCACTCTCAATAATAGGGATCACTGCATAAATAAGTGAAACGAGACTAAACTTGGATATCCAAGTAAAACTTGATGCTCTTGGTAACTGCTCGACAATCACAATTTCGGCAGCAACGGCTGCAAGCAGAGCTGTCACAGCCAAACCCATACGTTCGCCACCTTCAGGAGGCAACCAAAAGCATAGAAACCCAATCACATTCAAAAGCATTTGCAAAATTATGAAACCCCTTACATAGGTTTGCCATGCACGCGTAAAGACAGTATGATACAACAGAACAGGCCAATCTTCATCTGGAGCTACAGGAAACGGTGGATATATAAACTCCTCAACAGTTACATTCACAAGCTCAACCTCACCAAAAGTCTGTCCAGCTGTTTCTGATCCTCCGAGATTGTATCCACCACTCATTAAATATGGTCTAATATATAACCCACTATGAGTCCATGATCCAAACTCCATTGTACATTCAAGATTATCAAATGGAAATTTTGTTAATCCAAAAAATTTACAAGATGGTTTCAAGTGACCTGGACGAGACCAGTACACTGTCCCATCTGGCGTTACAGATGCTTTAGTATTATACAAAGAGTCTCCTAGTTGCTCCTCTTGATTCCATAACAGAATATCGGGATACCATAGATCAGTATCATCAGGAATGCCTAGAGTGAAAAAAGCACGATCTAGACCATCGTAGTCGTCTGGATTCCACTCGAGACGAGGATCATTCCATTCTAGTCGAAACCAAACAAGCAAGTCCATGGTGGTATCTTTTATATTGACATCCAGTACTTTATGGAAATTAATGTTGACACCAACAGGAAGCCCTCTCCTAATATCTGATGTATTCGTCCGGGAAGCATACCAGGCATAGTTCCATGGGTATGATTCTGTTTCGTAATTATGTAAAAGATCGCTACGGAGCTTATCTACAATATTCGCATTTCCATTAGGACGTAAAATATCGTTGACAATTGCATCTGTATTATCAATCTCTGCTTGCATATATCTCCCGCTATATTTTCTTTGCATTAGATGAGGGTTATATGGGGGCTGTGCATTGGTGATCAGGAAAGAAAGGGGGATGAGGATACTTTTCATCCTTTTATACCATGCAAAAGATATCATATCTGCTGAATGAATTGTGAAATTATGAGTCCATGAAAGATTGTCCAACGAGGGCCGGTCTTTTACACAAATGAAATACGACATGTATTACAATATTTGTCACATGAGCCAGAGTTAAGATACTATTTTTCTTTACTTGTATTCTACGTACAGATAGGGTTAGGCGATTTTCTACACTTCTCTACATTTTTAAGAACATTATAATTGCAAACGGCATGACGCTTTTTCATTTTTCGCCAGATTTAACAGACGTACTTGTTGAAATAAGTTTAGATTTTTTTAGCTATATTTGGGGGGGTTCATTTCATCGTTTGAAAATGTTTTTTTTTTATTATTTGAAATCTGATTTGAAGTTCGTCATGACTTCAAAGTTCTCATTTTTGCCACGAATATCTTATTTTTATCGTACCGTAAGAAACATACCAGGTAAAAAGTGA
>Ga0209092_10001443_pt1 | contig 23150 bp, 15 predicted proteins | sample FraStrMetagenome_FD_187446 | JGI IMG/M metagenome (GOLD analysis project Ga0209092, IMG submission 187446) | Marine eukaryotic phytoplankton communities from Arctic Ocean - Fram Strait ARC3M Metagenome (SPAdes) (version 2) | ecosystem: Environmental > Aquatic > Marine > Oceanic | place: Fram... | reverse complement strand
TTACTATCAATATAATGCACGGGCGCCCTGTGATGAAAGATGTAGCGAACGTTATTGCGGATGCGAGCATTCCAGGAGTATTTTTTTGTGGTCCTTCAGCTTTGTTGGCATCAGTGAAGGAAGAAGTGGAGAGAGAAAGGGGGGGTATCGCGGATCGATGTTCGTATTATGTAGAGGAGTTTGAAATGTGAACATTCAAACATTGATCATAGTTCTAAAATTGTGCCATCTTTGAAAAACCTTCTAATTGTTCTAATGCTTTATTGTCACATATTTTTACTTTGTGTGGTACACTTCATAATTTACACATTTTCTTTTTTTGTTTTAGATTTTTAAATACTTCTTTTAGTAAAATACAATTGAGACACTTTTACAAGAAGTGATAATATTTCCATGTGTATCTACACCATTTCAATCTCTTTCCCTCTATCATAATCATCTGGTGCGGCCCATATTGGTTTCGAATCTTCATCATTTTTTTCGGATTCACTTAATTTCAAATCATTTTCTCCATGAAGGGTGTTTCTGGACACCTCATGGTAGCCTTCTGGGGCGATCCATAAAGCTTGCATTGATACAATCGCAGCGACGCTGATTAAATATCCAGGGGCAGCAGTCCCATATTTACCCTGTAATGCTGTTGCTGTAGCGGGACTAAATCCTCCCCATATAGATACAGCAATGTTGTACCCCAAGGATATGGATGTTAAACGGAGTTCTGGTGGGAATTTTAGTAAGATCCAGGGAGACATAGCGCCACTCCATAGGGCTAAAAGTATGGCTAAAACTGTTTGTATGAGAAAGCATACAAGTGGGATGGACTCGTCACTTTCACCCCAACTTTTGCCAATAGAACCAAATAAAAATGGGCTTAAAATACATAATAAAAGACCGCTCACGAATAATTGCTTCGGGTAATCTCCAATTTTATCTGCAACCAATCCTCCTAGCAATGTTAGAAAGAAACCTCCAAAAATTCCGGTTGCGGAGTTAATTGCCATAGCATGAGGGACTGGTGGATCCATAATAGCTTCCATATAAGTTCCTAGCCAAATAAAAGTAAGATAGTAGGTGGATGCAGCAACGGAAGGTAGGAGTGCACAAGCAATCAAAGATCTCATATTTGACCTTCGAAAAGTTTCTCTCAATGGGTTCTTTCTCTCAATATTTTCTTCACCTTCTGTACATCTATCAGTTAAGTTCAAAACCTTCATTTCAGAATTAGATTTCATTGGAGAAACAATGGGTTCCTCTTTAGCGTAGTATTTCAAATATATGGCAGGAAACGCTCCAGTAACACCGAAAAAGAAAGGAATTCTCCACCCCCAAGCTCGTAGCTGATCGTCAGTCAAACTTTCTCTTAAAATAGCAGAAAATACACTCCCTAATGTAGCACCTAGACAAGATGCAGCATTTACCGTGGATCCCCAAAATCCCCAACGACTTTGATGAGAGCGTTCCAAAGTAAATACAACAGAGGACATTACCTGTCCACCCACCGATAAGCCCTGTAAAAGTCTCATGAGGATAAGCAACACAGTTGAAAACCATCCAATCATTGAAAAGGTAGGCAAGCAACCCATCAAAAATGTAGGGAACACCATCAGTAGAATGGAGGTCTCTAAGGCTCCTTTACGACCATGTGTATCCCCAAATTTACCAATAATTGCACCACCAATTGGCCGCACCAAAAATGCAGCCCCAAAGACAACAAACGTCTGAATCAATGCTGTATTTCCATCTTGATCAGGTGGAAAAAAGTTTTCGCTGATAAAATCACTGAAAAATCCAAATGTGGCAAAGTCATACCACTCCAATATATTTCCAGCTACTCCGGCAATGGAGGCTTTAATATCATGTGTTTCGAACTCAGAGTTTGTTTCATTATCGATTTGAGAAGAGGAATGAATTTCACGAGTATCTTCTCCATTTTGTTGATGTTCTTCTTTTTCTTCTTGAGTCATGACAATTATTACAAATAGTCGTCTGTCCTTTCCTTTGTCTTTAAGAATGTCCAAATCCCGAGACAAAACAAAATAGAATAGTTTTTGCTCATGAATAAATATAATCTTGCTTTCTTAATTCTATATTGTACGGCATCGTATAGTACCGAACGGTACGTAAACTCAGAATAAAATGACATCAGTTCCAGTCACGACCACATTCGGTGATTTAATCTGCTGAAATTTAAAAAAAAAAAATCATTTGAATACCCAAAACTCATTGTGATGAGATGTTTTAATAAATCGCGATAAAGTGTTCGGGATGAACTTTCCGATCGCAAATTTTGCGTTTACTGTTTCAGATGTGTTGTCAGATATCACTGACAATAAAAGCTTTTATCGAGAAAAGAGATTCAGTCTCTTTCTCGACGATAAATTGAGGCTCTATAACCTGATATAGGGTAATAATATAGATTACTTAAATAGAGTGAGATAGATTATTACACTACATCTATCTCCTACATACGTCATATACTACAACACCTCTAAACAAAATCCACATGTACCTTAAATAGTAAGTACAGGATCGTTTTCAATTTTCTTTCTCATTACCATTCCAACTCTCATAAATTGGCGGTACGGTAATCCGTTTTTAATTCACATATGAAATCTTTTAAAATTAAACTTTAATTCTCTTTTATCTCTTGTTGAAGACCCTTTCATCTCATCGTTCTTAATGATCATTAACTTTGAAAGATCTTCTGCAATGAACTTACTTTCGATTTTATGTAGTATGCTATTGTTGTTGATTTTCATGACATTTTTCATCTTCACTTTCTAACCACATTCTTCAGACAAAAGAAGATCCTGTTTGCGTTGTTGTCACCATAGCACAATACAGTGGTATCTTTGGCTGTTTGGGTGTATATTGAATTTGATGGTGGTGAGTTTTGATTGTCTGACTGTTTACTGTGAGCATATGATGTTTCAGTTCCATTCACTTGGACATTTGCTGATGCTCTACTGTTATTCCTGGGTTGTTTTAGGGTAGATGTCAAATAATAGTATTCAAATATTCTCTTTTCTATCCTGAGTTACTGACTTGGTCATTATGTCTCCAGAATTTGTCTTGCTGGATGTTTATTTTGTCACCCATTTGTTCCTAGAAACCCCCTCTCTGCAATAATTATAAGCCACGGTAGCTGTTTTCTTTTTTTCAGAGCCGAGTCAGGAACACTTATATTCCACAACACACTCTGCTTGTTGCTGTATATAATAGTAGGATTGTTAACCGATATACCAATTATTTGTAGCTTCCTTAGTAGTCCCCTAATGTATTCACAGCGTTGCCTCATGGCAACGAACTCACTACCGAATGCGCTAACCTCACATGAACCTTGCTTTTTGGAAAACCAATAGATCGGGACAGAATTTAATAATATGACAAATCCTGTTCTTAATCTTCTTATTAGTTTACATGCACAACAAAACATAAACCTAATAATTATTTAAAATATTCTAGATTCTACGTAAATCCTACGAAAACGCTAACAAAACCCCGACAACAGTAATATCAGAGAGCCCAATATCCAACAAGTTTAGAACGACCAACATTGCCAACTACATCAAACTCAAATTCACTAACCACAGGTAAAGTATTAACAATCAACAAAATTCAAAAGTGATCCCAGATAAGTCTACAACACTAGAAAGCGATAATTGCGACCCGGCGCCATTTTGACCATGAAAAACTTGAATTTATTTACGTAAGATTTATACTAAATTACACGCAAAGTATCTGAAAGCCTCACAAAGTCAAGATGCCGAAGACACTGGTGAGCCCACTGGCAACCACCCGTACCAAGCCCTATCCTGGTCGAGACAAATGCAGAAATGGTCCTACTACACACACTAGATCCACAGTAGGAAATAATGATAAGTTTATGTCAAAGGATATCAAGAAGGAAATCATGTAGAAACCAGAGACCAACCCAATCACACCTGAGAAAGTGAAACATGGACGGTCACAGACTCCAAGAAAACCCAAGGTCACAGAAACATCAGCTAAACCATTAGCACCACGTAATACTCTAAAACCATCCAACATGAAATGGATACTGTAATGGCTGAACCACCACAAGACACAGAAAATGAAAAACTCCAAATCACTAAAGAGAATGTACACAAATAACATCACTCGAGATCCTCCTCTCACTTGATCCAATTCTCCGAACAAAGACTTGTTAAAATTGACTCCACGATTGACAATGAAATATTAGACAATATCCGATATGGCACATCCTACTAATTATAAAACTATAATGAAATTTCAGCAGAAAGACAAAAGTCTACTTGAAACTGCTTTTTAAAATTAACAATGATTGATCTAGCCACAGGATGGGTTGAAATCTGTGCCCTACCGGGTGCACAAGCTGACCATGTATCCAATGAAGTAGAGCTTGCTTTGTTAACAAGATACCCACAACCAACCAAGATAATCTTGGACAGAGGAAATGAATTCCTTGCAGAGTTTAAAACTCTCATTAAAGATGATTTTGACGTTGCACTTAAGCCTATCACAGCGCAAAACCCTCAGGCTAATTCCATCTTGGAACACGTACATCAAACAATTGGTAACATCATACATACTATGAAAGAACAGGACATAGTTCTGGATAATGGGAACCTGTGGGACGGCATACTAGCCTCCACTATGTTTGCCCTAAGGGCAACGGTCCACACGACCACTAGGTTCACCCCTACACAACTAGTCTTTGGACGATATGCAGTGTTAAACACACCACGTCACGAAGCCGATTGGCATGTGATCAAAGAACGAAAGCAAAAGCTTATGAATCGCAGAAACGATCGTGAGAATCGTAAACGCCAGAGTCACACCTACAAGGTTGGAGACCAGATTCTTCTAAAGAACGAATGGAAAACTAAGTTTAATCAGGACGCCTACAAGGGCCTGTTAAGAATAATCGCTGCCAGAAATAATGGCATAGTAAGAGCCAGATTTGGCAGAGTCACTGACACTTACAATCTTCATAACATTAAACCCTATAGGGGGTGATACTACGTCCATCATGGGAGAGTACAGCAATACACGCATGATAATATAAGGGTTAAATGAATTAAATCATTGTTTATGCGTCATAAATATATATAAAGAAATAAATAAATTAAATAAACATAGAACAGATCTGATTCAGATCCATGTTCAAGGGCAATGCCCAATGTATCCCTCCATGTCAGAGGTTGACACACTCAAGGAATGTCAGAGAATATTCGAGCAAGTCATAAAGATACACATAAAAGTGTGACGTGTTCCAAGAGATAAGAGCTCACAGTACTTACCTTGATTTAGTATGCTCTACAAGAGCTACTAGATTAATGTAGTGATGGTGTAAATAATATATTGCAATGCAGTTAAATTAGTGTAGCATGTAGTAATTTGGTTAAATATAAAATTACTATTTAACTCACAATTTGGTTCACACCAAAACACCAAACTACGTGTGTTACGTCAACCCTATCTCCAGCATAGGTCATAATGCTTATCAGCCTTGTGTTCTAAAAGTCTATCATCAGTAATAATAATAATAGTGATTTTGTGAAAGGCAATTAAACAAATTTAAAATTTAATCCTTGCATGAAATTTTCGCTTGATCCTAACGGATCGCGCTGGAGACGTTATTTTAAACATAAAAAGTTCGTGCTATTATATGCAGATTTCAAAAGTTACCGTAGAATTTTAACACAAAACATACCAGAGTTGGATATGCAAAGTTCTAATTTGGGAACTCCTGAACTCCCAAAACTAATATCCAACGCAGAATCGATATCGTAGACTCCGATAGTAATACTAAGTTCTTTAACGGAAATTAGGTTCAAATGAAAATCGTGACGATCCCATTTCACTACCATTTTCATTCTCTATTTACTTAGCATATTTTTAATCCTACTTAAGAAGGGTTGGTTTTTACATTACGCAAACTTATTTCTGTCAGCGAGTAATTAATATAAATAAAACAATGAAACACATGTTTATCTTCTAATGTTCAGTTAAAGTCCAGAAATAATCGAATTTTAAATCTATAGCGCTGGTCGATACTTATTCTTTATTCTATGTTAATGCAGCCTAAGTACGTGAGGTTTACTTAACAAAATACATTCTAATGAGCCAAGATAATCCATTCCTGTTTTGAACAATATTTTAATTTCATTGTCCTAGAGAGACTCTGAACTACCAGAAACCGAATTTGCATGATGAAGCTTCCTTCATTTTACTTCGCAAGCTTAACTTTCAGCTTATGCTATATCTCCAAATCAGTATCAGCACTAGGTTTTGACACTTTTTTTGGTGGCGAAGAAGAAGACATTCCTGAATTGTCAGATGCCGTCGACGTATATAGTGGACACGAAGTAGAAGCAGGAAGTGGGGCTTACGGCTATGATGTGTCATTTCCAATTATGAATGCGATAGTATCAGACAACTACCCTTGGCTTCCACATAATGTTGATCCAGAAAACAACCCAGTTCCAGATCGCTACAAAAACATGCCACTTCAAATCCTGGGCGATAAGCAAAAGCCTTACGATGAACTTCTTCAAGGATGCAAGTCTCACTATGTGTTAAGGAGATCAGCTTGTACATCAACTGAAAATGACCGTATTGAAATGAACAAAAGACAACCCCCTTCTATGCAGGTAAGATTATCAAATTTACGTAGTTCGATCTTGTTTATTTAGTCTTGCATCTCATCACGTTTGAAAACAAAACAATCACATATGAAAAAGAATTACACTGAATTGGGTTTCAAAAAGATTAAGGCGCCCCCAGATATCTTCGAAGTCATTAAGGAATTCTGGGAAAAGAATAAGGATAACCAATCGCCTGAAAACTGGAATGCCGGAAATACTTACACAAATCATTGGGTCTCTCCCACAACTATGATCTCTGTCGAGAATAATAGGCTGCGAGGAGGTGGAGTGTACCTCAAAAATAAGATATGGAGTCTTGCGAAAGAAACTCTTCAACAGTGGACAGGAGAAGAGCTCACACCGTGCTCCTTGTATGGAATTCGAGTTTACAGTGAAGGATCTGTTTTAGCTACACATGTTGACAGAATGCCTCTTGTTTCAAGTGCTATTTTGAACGTTGCACAGGATCTTGATGAACCTTGGCCTCTCGAAGTGTACGGTCATGATGGAAATGTCTACAATGTTACCATGGAACCTGGTGATATGGTTTTGTATGAGTCCCACTCTATCCTTCATGGTGAGAATGCATTTTTTTATAATATTTTTATGACGATGTGAAACGTCATTTTCAATGTGAAAAAGGTAGTCTAATTCATTGTTGAATTACGCAGGTCGTCCATTTCCACTAAAAGGAAGATTTTATGCGAATATATTCATTCATTTCGAGCCCGTAGGACATTCACTTCGTCACAACCAAAAACATAACCCAGATCCTGATGCTCAATACCAAGAATCTGTCAAGAATAAACAAGGAGGACACGAAAACAATGATGGGCTCCCTGCATACATTGTGAAAGACTCGGTAGAAGCTGCACGATGGAAGAGAACTCATGTCAAAGATTGGGAACCTGTACGTATTCTTTGAACATTTGTTTTACCACAAAAAAAATGTATAATGCATAATTGACCTTCATAATTTCTTCTACCTCAATTTTTGATAGACTGAAACAACAACAACTACAACCGGTAGTACTGATGCTCATCAAGCAGCAGGTTTCGGTGATGTGGAAAGCTTGAAGTCAATCGCTCGAAGAGAAAAAACGCAGTTGACAGCAAAGGACTCAAATGGATGGGCACCTATTCATGAAGGTGCTCGTGCTGGACACACCGAAGTTTTAAAGATTTTAGTTGAACATGGAGCTGATGTAAACGAACGTACTCAAAATGGATTGGGTGGCTCTCCTCTCTATTATGCGAAAGAGAATCATGGCAAGAAACATGCATCCGTGAAATACCTGGAAAGTTTGGGGGCTAAGTATCTTGAACCTGAATTGTAAATTAAAAGTCGAACAAAGGACATTGATATTTATTCCTAGGTTATTAAATTTTCTAAACTATATAAAGTTTTCATTCTGCTCAAAACAGATTTAAATATTTTTATGCATTTTTTCTTTCTCAAAAATCATTTGGATACTTCTCTTTATTTCCACTATTTTTGAAGAAGAGGATAGTTAATTTGATTAGGTATTTTAATTTTTTTAGGATATGGGAATGCAGAGTAATGGACGAGACAAATACTAGAGTTTCTGTGCTGTACCGTACTTTGATGCAGGTTATGTATCTGATGCGAAGAATAACGAGTTCCAACTTTCGTAAAAATTTGTCCATGGAGGAACAAGAATCCTACAATTGCCTACAGCAGCAGTATCCAAATGAGTTAGCACTTGTTTTTTGAGATTCCTCATATCAACATGACCAACCGTAATACGAAGAAGGTTGCTGAAAAGGTCAGACAAAAGCAACTTGAGAATATACTGTATGCCACATCTCCGTACTATAATTTCAAAAAGTAAACTATCGAAGAAGAATAAAGTGACGAGTTTCGAATAATTTACTTTCTCATTAAGTTGTTGAGGAAAAATTGGGATGCATAAAGGTCCTCCTTTTATTTCGTATAATGCTTTCAACAAAATTATATGAATTAAATTATTTCTTGGGTAAATATTAGTTTGATAAAATTGTAGCCTGCGGTTTTCTCACAATTGGAATCTGCTGAATTTGGACCTGATTACGGCCATTTTGTATTTTCAAATTTAATAAAAAAATGCTAAGTTTTTAAGCTGCTCACGAATTAGGCCAATCATTAGATGGAGGAGCAATGATAAGAAGCTTTTAATTCATTCTCTTGTTTTGTTAACGTACAAATGTCCAGGATTTTTTTAACAGATGCAATGTGGCTTAAAAAAAGAAAATGATTGTTTGAATATTTGCCAATGTAATTTTTCAAATGAGGCTACATTAATAGAGCTTAGGTTAGATTTAATAGTTTTACGTAATAACACAGATTTTTCAAATTTTCTGTTTTCGCAAGACTTACTATTACATCGGTTCTCATTTGCATTCCCAAGTATTTGTGTTCGTTGACAGGCGGTGAAGACTCTCTAGAGAGTCGTCGTTAGTTATCGACAGCTATAGATTGGTATATTGCACTTACTCTGCTATTTTGCTGGTTTCCAATCAACTGGATTTTGACAGTTTCTACAAATAAATACAGAATCTATGAAGTTGTTAATCATCTAAGTAATCTTTTTCTTTCTTAATGTTGTTCAAAATTCCTGGAAAAAAATAGAAGTTGACACTTCTTTTTTTTATATCGTAGGTAGTTCCATACGAATATAAAAAGATGATTGATGTGGAGTTCTTTTCTGCGTATTGTATGTAATTAATTTTCTACATCTTATTCAAATATTAATTTCCGGAAAAAGTAAGAGAAGGATTCGGTATTCTATTTCTTCCTATCTATGAAGTAACCAGGGATTTTCTGGATGATTCCATTTAGAAGTATTTTCGGCATCAAAGTGCTAAATGCCAGACTTATTTAGATATTTCGAAAAAAGACACGCATGATAATTTCGTACTCAGTGTTTAGTTAAAAAAAGAGCCTATATTTATCTGGAAGTGTAGAAGTTGCTCTGAGATCAACATCTGGGTCTTCAGCAGAGTCTCCTTTTCCTAAGGAAGGAAGAATAAAAAGATATTTAAAACCAACTATAGAGGTTATGAAAAGGTCATCATGACGTCTGAGGGAACGAAAATAAGTGTGGAGGATGCTAAAGTGCAAGAAACTGAATACTCGCCGAAGCAGTCAAGTACACCTACCTTAACAGAATCCACTGATAACATGTCAATGAATTTATCTTCCAATACGTCTTCTTCAACATTAAGAGAAAATAATAACTCAAGACAACTTTACCACAATTACGAAGAGAAATCAACTGAACATCAAACAGAGCAAAAGATCAACAGTATCCAAGCTGTGAGAGATGACGTAGGTCAAGCAAATAAAGAAGAAAAAGGGATTAATGAACTTCAAAATTCAAGATCATCAAATGAACAACTACAGGCATCTCAATCTTCGCATCAAACCTCGCATAGCAGCTCCAGCAACTATGAAAGAAGACGACCACGGAGCGGAAGTGGAGGGAGCACGAAATCTTCTGCATTCGCTCTTGATATTATTAGACGAAGTCGAAATAATAACGGTTCTTCAAGCTCCTATGCATCTGCACTTACTGATGAGATGTGGATTAACGACTGGTCTCACCATTCTACAGGCTCTCAGATGTCGTTTTTGTCAATGTCATCTGTTCAATCCCGAAGACAAAACCCAATGTTGTCGCGTAGGTCCGGATCTGCCAGCAGTAGTTGGGCAAGCTTGGAAGGCTTAGACTCACAAAGTCTGCACTCAGATAAATCAAAAAACAGTCACAATCGAAAAAATGCGAACCATGAAAATATCGCCAAGCAAGAGAAACAAAAAAGAATAAACCAACATAGGGAAGATGCCGTGAAGAATTATCATTTAAATAACGACTTTCAGCAACAGAATTCTAGAAACAAACACATGATAAGAAGTAAATCTTTGCCAGGTCAATCGCTGCCAAAGAAATCTAATAACCATGATTTAGAGACCTCTGGTGTTTGTGAATCCCAGGACATATGCCGATCGCATGAGAAACGAACACAACATGAACTTTTGAATTCAGATTTAGACACTACTTTTCATGCTGGTCAATTTGTTCCTACTGGGGCTGTCAAAAAGTCAATGAACACGCTTCGCTTACCACCCACACAATATCTTGACCCAAAATCGAAATACATCCCTGGTTCAATTGAATGGAGTCAGCATGAGCAGGCACACCATATCAACGCTCCTATAGAGTATAGCGATGCTTCAACTAGATCTAATGCATCTAATCCATATCCAATGGCAGCAAATGGAAGACAAAGGGTGAGACAACTTTCTCAGCCTTTAATGTCAGTCATGATCAATGAAAGGCAGGTGCCACGACGTCAGTATCCTTATTCACAAAATTATTCATTGTATGGACCGAACGAGACGATGAATCGGGCACAGCAATACCAAAATTTCCAAGGAGATATTATTACAATAAATAACGAAGAAGAAGAGAGAATACTTCATAGTCACGGAAAGCCAAGGTACAGGATGGATGATCCAAGTAAAGCGAAAAACGTGTACAGACACAACAGGCCTGACTCCTTTGAATCATTTTCCGGAACTTATGAATATGAACAACATTATCAATCTCCAAAACCAAAGCAATACCTATACCCAAACCATCAATTTGATTCAATGCAACCCTATAGCGCACCCCTTCCACAGTCGCAAATGACCGATCCTTTATACTCAGAAAATTCAGTAACTGTCATGAGGCAACAGGCTGAAATTCCCTTTATGAATGCTTCAAAATCCAAGGTTTCGTTTTCAACTGTTAGTGTTCGTCATTATAATCGTATACTTGGAGATAATCCATCATGTTCCAATGGACCAAGTCTTTCTATAGGATGGAAATATTACGTCGGCTTGGAAGACTGTCCAGTAGATGAATATGAGAATAGTAGGTTTTACAATCGCAGGCATGATCACAATATAATTTTGCCACGTTCTGAACGAGAATCAATTTTGATAGATTTAGGTTATCAACAAAACGAAATTGCAAGAGCTGTAAGAGCAAATGTGAAGGCCAAAAGCCGTCGAAGAAGGACTGTACATAATTTGGCGTTCTCTAAAGTAGAGGAAAGTATAGAAAGTATCCGGAAAAAAGTCACTTCAGCAGTAAGAATAGGGAAGAAAAAGAAGGAAAAATCTTTGAGTGGAGTAGAGTGTTATGGTATTGCAGATATGACAGGCTCCGACTCTCATCAGTCATCCAGCAGTTTCACAACCCAAAATAGCAAAGGTGATGACGACATTTTTTCTTCGGAGTTTGACATATTAAAATCAGAGAAAGCACAAAAATAGGAGTACTGCACACGAGAACACACCAAATGGAAATTTTCAAGTGAAGAATAGCTTAGGTGACGAAGCTTGTTCAACATCAAGGGACACGCTATTCTTTAATCAATTTTATATTCAAACTTACCTTTAGTTTTTGACCACGAGGGTAGGAAATGTACGAGAGGAAATACCATTCCGAATTTTGTCAGTCGCGAGATCATTTAATTTTTTGTTGCATATTTAATTTTTCATACGATTCCTTTGGACGCATTATCCAGAAACTAAGCAGCAGTCAGTTTGTCAAGTTTTAAAGTATAAATGGTAAACAAGCTATAGTCTCATTATATTCTATAACATATATATTATATATTATTTAAATTAAACCATTATCATTCCACTGTGACTATCACTATCACTATCATTGTCATGAGTTTCTTTGAAATCGATTCCCTGGTCTTTGGATCTCTCAATTTCTGATTGGTCCTCTTTTTGTTCACAGCAATTACCTTTGGATTCCCCGCTATCTTCTGATCCAGACTTTGGTTGAGATAGTAACTCACTGTCCCATTCAATGTGGTATTCAGGTTTTTATGCGTTTTGGTTCATTTTCTGATTCTATATTTGCATTGATACTTGTGTTATTTTCACATATTGATGAATGGCTAATGCTTTCTTTAAGATTCCCTATTGTTTCATAATCACTTTTGGAACTTTTTGTTGAGTCTTCCCAGCTTTCAAATACCTTCTCATCATCTGCAAGTATGTCAAAAATAGAACTTGTCTCGTACAAATGGTTACTTTCAATTGTCTTCTTATGATGGATAAGAAATGAGCTACTTTGACTGCACCTTGGAATCTCACGAAGTATTTCCTCAATAACTCTAGAAGTATAAGCTTGCTCCTGTTGCTTTGAAGAAGCATATTTTGATGCAACCTTACCGAGCCTAGTTTTTTCTTTGCTAATTTTTTGTGAGTGATTTTGGAATCAGTTTTTGTGCAAATTATATGAAGAGGTAAAGATCCCATGATATTTGGAGTCTTCAATCCTTCTGGATATGCATCCACAATCTTCTCCTCCAAATTTAAGGGAGTTCCTTTGGCCACAGCAACATAGATGGGGTGATTCTTGACTCCATCTCTGTCTTGTGCTTCCAAAACCATTTTTTTTGGGTACATTTGATTGTATGTTTTAAAGTCTGATTACGTTAAATTCTTGTCAAAAATCTTGCACCGTTTCCTTTTCGCTATTCGTTGGGAAGCCTTAGCCCATTCCTGATTTTCAAGGTATTCTAACTTTGATGTGATCCATTGCTTTGTGCATATGTCTGGAAAGCTAAGAAAATTGGAGCTCATGGTAGAGTAATGAATTAAAAGTATTTATTAAATTGGTTTTATGAATTGTTGAATGATGTGCAATATTGCAACGTACAGCACTATGAACAATTTTAAACATGAATAAAAATGTTAAGAAACATGTCATAACTATTCTTTGTATCTATTTAGCTTGAAAGCATCTTGGAAGATCAACAACAGCAATATATTTAATCTATGATATTTTGCAAGATATGGTAAGTGCAGTCTTTTGTTCCAACACCCCCCTTCCTCTCTCTATGCCTGCACAAATCATAAATAGCCATTAGATCTTCGATTCTAATGGAAGAAATTTTACAACGTAGAGTTTCCATACGTCATCACCTAAGCCATTTAAGCTTAAGAGAAAAGAGAAATATCTTTCCAAACCTTTCCGTTTGGTTTGTTCTGGTGTGTAGTACTCCTATTTTTGTGCTTTCTCTGATTTTAATATGTCAAACTCCGAAGAAAAAATGTCGTCATCACCTTTGCTATTTTGGGTTGTGAAACTGCTGGATGACTGATGAGAGTCGGAGCCTGTCATATCTGCAATACCATAACACTCTACTCCACTCAAAGATTTTTCCTTCTTTTTCTTCCCTATTCTTACTGCTGAAGTGACTTTTTTCCGGATACTTTCTATACTTTCCTCTACTTTAGAGAACGCCAAATTATGTACAGTCCTTCTTCGACGGCTCTTGGCCTTCACATTTGCTCTTACAGCTCTTGCAATTTCGTTTTGTTGATAACCTAAATCTATCAAAAACGCTAGATTATACATTGGAGTTGAACGATTATTTGGAGATTATTTGAATAAAATTGTCTCCATAGCAATCCATTCGTATTGATTCCCAAGATAAATTTGGGTTATCGCACGTGGGGACGCGGAATTGTGTTTGTTTTCCTCAACCAGATTATCAAGAATGGATATGGGATCTAGTGGCTGGATGTTTAGTGCTACAGCAATGTGAAGAAGGTTAATTTAATGTGGCTCCAAAACTAGGAATGCATGTCAGGGGAGTTATGGGGAATAATGGTGGGATATGTCATCAAGCACTAGTGAATGCATATCAGTAATGTTTGATATGTCCAAATGAACACGAGCACACCATCATATACATTTTCGTTTGCATATACTTCGTCGGTGGTTTGTTCTTTTTACAAGGGAATTTCCCGGTAACTGATCAAATATCAATTAAGCAATAGAATTGCTTATGCTTTATTCGAGGTACTCCATCTTGGTGCCTTTGTTGATTTCTTCTCGAGTTGCAATGTATGAATGATTTATAGTTAGTTCTTTGACATCATAGATAATAACAGTAGTCTTACACAAAAACGGAAGTTATTCAGTAACACTATGGCTAAATTACTTAGATGTGGTTTGTAAGTATATGAATGACGTCAGTTTGAGCTAATCTATGTTCCACAGAACAATTTGCATATATAGATGTATGAATGAATGATGCATTGCTTCTCACATTCTTCATAACATCACAAAACGAAACCAAGCAAAATAGAATTGAAAATGATCTCTGCATTTAAAAATATCTGCTTTGGTTTGCTGATAATTATTCCAACATGTTGTGGAACAGATTGGACAATGTTTGCAAATGACTTTCAAAGGACGAATAGAGTCAACTCTTCAAGTATACCAGAAAATCCGATAGAACGTTGTAGATTTGAGACATCCCATCGTCATGAAAATTTTTATACCAGTCCAGCAATAGTGAATGGAACAATTTATATTGGGAGTTTTATTAGCAACTTGTATCTTTTTGGGGCGTTACCTCCGTATGAGCCTTCTATCAATCGACCGTTTTGGTGGTGGGGAGATGGTTATGTGTATTCAATCGATGCTGAAACTTGTGAACTCAATTGGGAATTCAATACAGGATCTTGGATCGAAGGAAGTGTAGCAGTAGAAGATGGTGTAGTATACGTTGGAAATGGTGATGGATTTTTTTTTGCCTTAGACGCAGAAACTGGTGAAGAAATTTGGGAGTACAATCTTCCAAAAGAAAATCCACTTTGCGATTATGCATTTTCCTTTATAATTTTTGCTTCTTATTGTGACACAAGGAATATGAATTCATCGCCACTAATTTATGGAGATGTAATTCACTTTGGATCTAGAAGTGGTCATATGAATATGATGAACAAAACATCAGGCGAAATGATAAGACGAGTAGAAGTAAACGGAGATATGCACGCCGCGCTAGCTCTCTCTAATGATCAAACCAGACTTTACGGGGCAACGGCGATGGAGTCAAATAATGTGTATGCTTTCGATGTTATCACAGGAGATATATTATGGCAAAGTACTATTCCAGGTCTGATATATAGTTTGAGTCCTGCCGTTGATAGCGGAGATAGAGTTTTTTGGCCATCATTTGATGGAAAATTGGCAGCATTTGACGGATTTACAGGTGATAAACTATGGGAAATCGATATTGGCTTTACGAGTCGATCCTCTGTTTCTTTGGGACATGATGGTATAGTTTATGTTGCAGGATTTGGATCGGAGCTTATTGCAGTAGATCCTGAAAATGGACAAATTAATTGGAGAGCTGCATTAGATTCATTTTCAGAAGGAGTGACAGTTGGTGAAAACGCGTTAGTCATTGGAGATTACAATGGGTATCTAACAAAATTAGAAACTGATGGTTCTATTCTGTGGCAATATTGTCACACTGAAAATAGATGCGATCGAGAGATATCGCGTTCATCTTTAACTGCTATTCAGGGTGCACCTGTGCTTCATAATGACAAAATCTATTTCGGATCTTATGATGGAAATGTTTATGTCATCGAGTAAAACAAATGAAATAATTCTTTGATGTAAATCTATTTGATGTAGAATAAATGTTATCATGACGAGAACTATTTGAGTTTTCATATTTTGGAAAGTACAAAATGAGTCTATTTCGTTATCATCGTTCAATAAAAAAATAAGTTCTAACTTCCACACATACATTGGTGTAGAAAGGTATTTTGAACATGGTAGATATTCATCTACATTTGTAATTAAATGTAAACTTCATGAAAAGAAAATTCCGCTTTTATCATAAAAAAAATACCTTATTAATTTTATGCTTCTTTCCACAACAATGTATTCCTTTGCACTAATGACAAAAGAATTGTTTATCCGTAGACTTCGAGATAAATGCATCTATCTCTCTCTCTCTAGAGAGAGAGAGAATTAAGTCTAGTGTTTTCTGTATATGCCTTACGTATGTACTTTTACTAATTTAGTCCCGCTATATGAATGTATTCAACCTCATCTGCTGATCAATTTCCGACGTAACCGCATGGAATCTAAACATTATCCTAAGCCTCATCTTTCCAGCATACGCTTCACAGAATCGTCTGGTGTTGTGTCATCAAATGGTAACGGAGAAAATATTTCTCAAGAAGAATTCGATCCGGACCCCACAATAGAAATGACAGATTTGAATTTATCCATTACTGAGCACCTGGTTGATGAAAGCAGAGAGAGAGAGAACCAAGATGTAATCTTTTCCCGAGCTTCAAAATCAAGCACATCAATGGCAGATGACGTACAGCGGGATTTTTCGTATGTCGAATTTTTGGTAGCATTATGGAAGACAAAGGGCGCTCCAGAGCTGTTGATATTGTGTGGTTTCCTCTCTTTTGGTTTTGGCACTTTGGGAATCGTAAGTTACTTAAACTAATAAATATTCATTCTGATGCAGGACTGATCTTATGTTTATATTGATGAAATCGAAACGCTATTGAAAAAATCAGGCTCCAGCAATAACTTCAGATAGGTATGCAAGAATAAATTATGGATATGATGGTCCAACCTGCTCTTTATCTGGGAGCGATAATGAAGGATCTGACCTGTGCACATTGGGCTCGGATTATGCTCAAAGTGCTGCTGCATACGCAACGATAGCTCAATATTCTCTGTCTTTCATTACCAGCCCACTTATAGGGGAACTTAGTGATAGACATGGCAGGAAAGGTAAAATACAATCCTTGTTATTTTTTTCATATAATTTCTAATGTCTTTTTTCACCCTCATTAATTTTGTCTGAATTATTCCATATCTCATTTTCGAAGGATTCATGATTGCTGCAGTTTTTCTATTTAACATGGGCCCACTTTTTCTGTTTCTCGTAGAAAGGAATCCCGACATGAACCCGATTTGGTATTTTGTTGCCAATTCAAGCCCAGGATTGCTTAGCTGGTTTGGATTAAGCTATGCAATAATGTCCGACGTTGTCCCTCCTAGCCTTCGTGCTCCAGCACTAAGTCTCATCACAATATTTGCTTTTTCAGCGACATCATTTGTCCCACTAATGGCAGTCATTTTTGGATATTCTGGGGCTGCATCTATATGTGTTATCTTTTGCTTTCTTGGGTTTCTTTACACAATTAGCTTCTTGCCAGAGACTCTGCAAGACGAAAACAAACGAGAAGCTGTGCGAAAAAATAATGAGGACATTGCAAATGGCAGAACTATCTTATCATTATTGCTCCGTCCTGTAAAGGAATTAGCTATATTGAATCGGAACAGTTTTTTTCGAATTATTCCTTTCGTTGTTGTTCTCAGTGGAATGGTTGTGGCAGGGGATAAAATTATTCTATTATTTTATGTCCAGGGGCAACTTGGATTTACTGATAGAGAAATTTCGACTTTGGTCTTGCTTCACGCTTTCGTTGCCTTGTGTACTCAAACCTTCCTACTGAAGAGATTAGTTCAGAAAGTCGGAGAACGATATGTTGTCATTTTTTCTATGTTCTTTGGTGTAATATACAATTTTCTTTATGGAGTATCAACTTCGACTTCGGTTGTCATGTTTGGTATTGCTTTATCCGCCATAACAGGAATGGCCTATCCTACTGCATCCTCAATGATGTCTTTCAATGCTGGAGAAGAAGAACAAGGCAAAGTCCAAGGAGTTTTTTACTCATTGACAGCATTATCAAATGCGTTTGGTCCGACTGCGATGCAACTTGTTTTCAATCAAACAAAGGATGGAGCATTCTTGGGTCCCGGATCAATGTTTGTGATGGCTTCATTTCTATACCTCATCGGAACAATTTTCTCCTATTTCCTTCCTCCGGAACTGTCAAACTCTATTGAAGAAGATTTGCTTGATACGGAAGAAGATACAGAGGAAAGAGATATGAAATTTGAAGAAGAAAGTGAAGATACTTATTTTGCGTAAGCCTCTCATACAAATTAGCTCAATCCAGCAATGTCACATACAATTACTAACTTTTTATATTTGATTATCTCTTGTATCGTCACAAACTAATGATACTAATGATCTTGTATCAATTATGCTTTTTCGTGCACCAAATAAAATATCGATAGCCTCTGGACCCGCAACCGTCCGTTCTAATTCGACTAATCTTTCTTCTATGTTTGCTAAATGCGACAGTACAATGCTCTTTCTGGAACTTAGTCCACTTGTACCAGAATGTATGCTCTCATCGGCTTTATGCATAACTGCTTCATCATCTGTTCCATCACATTCTAATAGTTTCGGTCCCAAAATCTGAATACAAAGGAGACCTATAGGTGCACTAACAAGAATGCTCAAAATAGCTATATTGACCGACATTCTTTGATGAGCATATCTTGTCGAAAAACTTACAAATATTTGATTTGGAAACTTTTCTGTCCTTACCTGTAGTTAGTATCTCATGTGCCCAGGTAATGTACGATTCGTAACTTTTATCTTGGATTGACAAAGTAGATTTTATTACGTCCATAGGCACAGAACAAAGCGCCGCTTGGACAGTTGCTTTGGGCGACCATGCTAGTGCTACAAACAATCTTTCCTTTTGAGTAAAATCTCTCCCATAAGTAGATAAATATGCAATCGGGAGACGAACAGAAAGTCCTAATAAAATAAGTATGAAGCTTTTTGGAATTGTTTGTGTTTGCACAATTCTAAAATCTAATGACATTCCGATGATACCAAATAATAGAGGTTCAAAGAAAATATACCAAAATACAGCAATATCTTTTTCTATTTCATCTGCAAGGTTCTCACAATAATTTCCAGTGACAGATTTTGGATAGTGATTCCTCCAACAGACTGAACCAACAATACCCATCACCATGGCTGCCAATGAACCACTGCCTTCAAAATTTATTCTGTCTAGTCCAAATGTAAAAAGCATACCTAGCAGAAATGTTAAATACGACCTTTTCCATTGTTTCTCCCAAATGGTGGTGCTGACAATTATAATACCACCCATAATTCCAAAAACGACTCCAACAATAAGGCTCAAAGGACCGTGTAGAATTGACAAGATAAAATCATCTTTCTTGTTCTGTACAGCAAGGCCAATGCATATAGTAAAGCCCGAAATTGCCACAATGTCATCAAATGATGCAGCAGCTACAATTAATGATGGGACCCCTTTTTTGACGCCATATCCTTGTTTTTTCAAATCAAGCATGCCATTCACAACAACTGCAGGTGAAACAGCAGCCAAAATAAATCCCAAAGACAAAGCAAGAAACGTTGGCATACCGAATAAAAAGTACGAAATTAGAGCACAAAAAAATGCTTCTGTGAGGCCAGGTAGAAGAGTCAATCGTAAAGCAGCAAGTCCTGATTTCATCAACGCTTTCACATTTAGCTCTAGACCCGATCTTAACAAAATTACAGTGAGGCTAGATGTTCGTATTGTGGTTTTCCATGTTTCTGGTAGATTCAACCAAGATTGTGGCGTTAAATTTCCAAGCAACAATCCAGCTATGAGCATCCCCAAAAGAGGAGGCAATTTAAATAGTTTTGTTACTTTCCCGGATCCGAAAGAAACTGTCCATACCACAAATAATGTAAACAATTCACCTCCAGGAAGTAGTAAATCAGGACCAAATAAGAAAAAAAGGAGAGCATATGTCAAAGCAATGATAGATGCAGTCCCCAAAAAGCGTAAAAAATCATCTAGATAAAAGTCATTTTTTATCATCTGGCAGCAATGGCACGAAGTCTCGTTTTCTATATGCACTCCTCTTCGCTTTACATGTATGATATCAGTGAAAGAATCATACTCAGAATCTAGATCTATTTGTGACAAACTTTGAGGTGAAGAATGTGTGGACTGCGAGGATAGACTGTAAGTTAATGATCTATTGGAGTAAAAATCAGAGTTAGATTGTGAAGATGTTGGGGATTTGCTATTTTTTCTATCTTCCGATTGGTGCGTGTCTAGTGTGTTTTCAGGAGGCAGTGGAAGATTTATTATATCATCAGTGCATTGTCTTTTTGTCAGCGAATTCATTTTTTGAAGTATTCGATAGGTAAGAAGATGTGGTCTCCACACATTTTCAAATATTTTTGAAATTTGAGATACAAAAAAATATCATCACATTTTTGTGACATCAAGTTTTTTTCTCATTTAATCAAAAAATATTATGCTAGATGATGAATTACTCCAATGTACTCTAAAAACATCGAAAAAATGATTCAGAATTAGTCATGGAGCGTACCGCCATACTCCTCGTCATTACAATTAAATTTATGAACCTCGGAACACAAGCTTGAGAGTATAACATTTTCACACTTCCCGTCATCTCATAAGAAAAGAACCATGCTCGGATAAAGGAGCACTGAAAATTGTAATAAAGCACAATCGAAAGTGATTCTGGAAAAAAGATATCGTTTCCAGTACCAACGTACAGCAAAATATGCTCTCGTGAAGGGAAAACATTTATATGTTCTCAAGGGCCCATTGATTTGTGATGTTGAATTTGGAAGTGTACTGCATAAGGTTCATACCAATAGCGAACTTTCATAAATTGCACCTTCTAATGTTCTTACAGATGGGGGTGAGTGGTTTAAAATGAAGATGATGTTATACTTGACGAGCAACCTATCAGGCAAAATACCAATTCAAAGACATCTAATCATAAATAATTAGACCCATTTTTGCTCTCTTTCAAAATGAAATTCTTATAAATTCAATGCTTCAAGACGTTTACTTTAAATTTTTACACATTTTCCATAGTAATCAAAAAAGCATAAACGTCTTTTCTGTTCTATTACGCTTTCATCATTGCATGCATCATCTTCTCTCGTAGTTCCTATTGTTAATGAGATTAAGAAGAGATTTCACATCGTTGCTTATTGGAAGATTTTACAAAAGTCCGTATTCTTTTTCTCTTTCGGCTACTGCATTCTTTTGCTCTAATTCTTCTACCATTTGTCTCCAAGGGACTTTGCCAACCCCTCTACGGATAACTGTCCCATCATTAGCAAGCACAATTGCAACACCTTCCTGCTTTGCCATTGGACCACTCTGTTCTACTGCATCATTCAATTCCCCTTCAACGTATTCTTCCCATCCATCTCCAACAGGTTCAGCCACATATGCCTGAGTTTCCCAAACGGGCCTATCTCCGAATCCCCCTGTTGGTCTCGTTTTCTTTTCTTCTTCTGAAGCACCAATTTCGTGGGGAACTACAAGCACATTGCTCATGGAAAAATCCAATTTCAGTAAATTTGCTCCCAACAATGCATCCTTAATGCATTTTCTATTTCCTATCACCAAAATAATGTGTTGATTGGCACCATCTAACACAATTACAGTTGAAAGTTATTAAAGACACGAGAGAAATATCAATATAAAGATTATGTCATTTAATTCAGACCCAAAATGATAAGATAAAAGAACTGACCTTGTATTGCCCCAACCGTTGCTTCTTGGGTGTCACCATCAGCAGTGACACGAATTGATAAATTTAGGTTTTTAAGAGCAGCTTCACGAGCTCTCATTGCCTTTGATATTTTATTTTGTTCCTTTTTGCGAGATAGTTTCTTTTCAACATTATCATCAAGTTCAGCCTTTTTATCAAGATCGAACTTTGCAAACGCCACAAAAGCTATAACTGCGCCAAAATCAATTGCAAGATTAAGATACTGACATATGGATTTTTTTGTGCCAAATGATTTATTAGTGATGTTTCATGGCTAAGATGAGAATGTTACAAATAAGTACCTTGGTTACATCATGAGACTTACTTCAGTGTTCAAATCAACGTCATCTTTTGCTCCACTAAGGGCCGCCAATACTCCAGCCAGTGTGATGAAACCTCCCAAGGCTGCACCTGAACCTAGAGATGCATAAAAAAACAAGCGAAGAGTTCTCCAGGGAGCAATACTCTCTGCTAATAGTTTTTTACGGGTCTCAGGATCAACTCTACCCTTTGTTTTAGATGCGTCATTGAGAACTTTCTCCTCTCTACTACCACCATTGTCTTCACTCATGAAGAGTGGTGCCAAACGAGAAATCGAGGTAGCTTGAAGTTGAGGCATATTCTCGTAGGATCGAAATTGGGTGTTTATAGAATTCTTGATTGCATGGTGGGGAATAAATGCAGATACTTGTGCAGCAAGAACGAGGGCCAGGAATCCTTTTTGAAATATCATGATTAAAATGTAGAGGTAACCTTGCACTAAAATTGAAATATATGAATGCTGAAAACTAAAAAAACGCCTTAGCTTGAGTTGAAGTTACTTTGTTCCAGAATAGATGAAGATGATTCAGCAGCAGTATGTATCACTCACACTGAGTTGCTGACAACCTTTCACAACTTGGTATTAATTTCCACAGCAGCAATAGAAAATTATACAGACGTCATACAAAATGATGGGAAAATATTACTCGTATCTATCTATTTCATAAGTAGGAGTGATTAAGGCGAGGGAGACAGCAGTTGTCTATATAAAGCTATGGTTCAGATTATATGCACCATAAAAGACATTTTCGATGACGCAGTCATTTTTCTGTTTGAAAAGGAATCTCAAATTTTTTTGGAATTTTTTTTTGTCTGTTTTAAGTAAGTGGTGATGAAGTAAGGT
>Ga0209092_10001441_pt1 | contig 23167 bp, 18 predicted proteins | sample FraStrMetagenome_FD_187446 | JGI IMG/M metagenome (GOLD analysis project Ga0209092, IMG submission 187446) | Marine eukaryotic phytoplankton communities from Arctic Ocean - Fram Strait ARC3M Metagenome (SPAdes) (version 2) | ecosystem: Environmental > Aquatic > Marine > Oceanic | place: Fram... | reverse complement strand
CGATACACGATAAGGTAGAGTTTTCTACGTACTTCGAAGTACATGTAAACTTGTTTCTAGATGCTCTTATACGAATTGGCAGGTGCTCTGGTGCTCTAAAAATGCTAAAAAGCTTTGATACGATGAATTACCGTTGACTACCGTCAACTAACAGTTGACGGCCAAATTTTTTGACGGTTTGACGGTAGCTACCGTTAACCGTCAAACATCTAAGTAGGGTGATAAGCACCTTTGTCTAGAGGATACCACTGCTCAACCAATATACTATGCAGGAAAAGCAACTGCACATGCAGATTGCAATAGGGTAAGAGGATGCTTAACTAGACTAGTCTAAGCATGTAGGTTAATAATAGGTAGATGTAGATCATAGATAGGCTGTTGACTCAACACTAAAGGTTAAAAGGTAGTAATCGTAATGATACAGGATACCATCCGGAAAGCGATCCGGACAAGACCGCAATCCGATGCCACTCGCCGAAAGGGCTAGAATGGCTCACCACTCACCACTCACCACAGTGATATTGATCTACTTTCGGTATTCGGTACCCCAAGACTCTTCTCATTATTTGACAGTCTTCTATCAAGCTTCCGAACGATCTTTACTGCACGGGTACCAAAATTATGTCGCTCAAAGATTTTTGTAAGAGCTAACGAAGAAGCTGCTGCTCCATCACAATCGAAGAAATGTCGTTTCTGAAGTTTGCTGGCCGATGTAGGGTTGTTCGGGAGGTAGGAGGTAGGGCGTAGTTGCGTCTTTGCACGCTGTCAAATAGCTGGGATAATGATCTTATCTGGAATGATTTGTTCAGCTGATTTGCGCGAAGGTTTTCAGGATGCTTCATAGTTTATTTTATTTTCGTTGCGTGCCCAACAGTATTCTGTCGTGTGTTTAGCCAAAATATAGGGTTCATCACTACAATATACCGAGCGCATTCTGCCCTTTCTTTCGGCACGCTTCTTCAATCAATGCGGTTGTACAAATATGACACTTTCGTCGATTCTTTTATTTCGAAAGCTGCTCATCGTATGTGTAGATTTATGTCTTCTTTGTTTACTCAAATCGTTTCGAAAGGCCTTATGAAGTGGTCGATTGTGACATATCTTACTCTTTTTGAGACTTTTTGATGCTGCAAAAAAGTGATGATCAAATTTAATCGCTACTTTATCAATAATACTTCATACTCTTCATCCATGCCTCAAAAGTATTGCGGACAACTAGCGCATTCATATCTGAATCAACCCGGGAAACATATTCGTGACCAGCTATCTTACGTTTTGACAAATTTATAAATTCTTTTCTTATCAGATCATTTGCACTTATCTTGCTTACTAGTAAGTTTCGATCACAGTGGACATCCAACATAAGTTCAATACTTTCGCAAAAGTCAAACCCGAAATTTGTAATTCCATTCCAATTTGTCACGTCTCCGAACAGATCGTCGAAACGTGACGTTATATCTACCCCCAGATGTTGCCATTTGTTAAAATGATGTAAGATCGAGCGACTATACCTAAGTGCTTGCTTGCTATCAATGATCAAATTTTCTAATTCTTGCGTTATTTCAGCGAGTGATCTGTGACCACTTATAGTGATTGATTTCCTGCAAAGCTGAATAGCATTTGCGTCATCTATATATGGTGCATATATTATTACAACATCATTATGTGACAACTGAGACCGCCATTTTCCAAAAGTTTCTAACCAAAGGCCGGGTGTTTCAAATTTCGAGTGCGCATGCCAATTCCAAAGTATGGTTCCAGCATATCTGAAAGAGCCGCCAACAGCTTCTATCACCGTTTTGATAGCTAAAGCTTGAATATAACTCCCAGAGTAAGGCATGGTTGTTATAAGGACTCCAAGGGTGCATTTTTTGTCACTTCCTAACTCTATCGGGTTCAAACTAGATTGCAAATGATAAGACCCTCCATTTTCGACATGGAACCTAACATCGTGATCAACGCAAATACCGTCAAACATACATCGCAATTGGGTATGGTTATCGATGTCAAAAACAGGTAGACGGTCTACCTCGTCTTCTTTCACATTAGATGTATCCAGTAAAATGGTTCCTGTAAACTCTTCTTTTGTATTAGATTCTTTGGTCGACGACAAATTATCAAATGTAAGATCTTCTGATTCGTATATGTACTGCGAAGTAGCTTCTTGAACAAGAACTTCTTCTTTATCAAAGCATAAGCCTTGAGATACCAAACTTTGGAAAATTTGTTTGAACATAGTCTTCGTCTCCTCGAGATCATACTGCGGTGTCATTGCAAACGTGTTCGTTTGATGTACGATAGATGACTCAACTGACCGCTGCCAACATCGATGACTGAGCGCTAAATAAGCAGTTAGACTCACATTGCACACGTGGAGGATCAAATGCAAGTTTTGATTTTTCACTGATGACACTTTTCCCTGCTTTCTACCCATTCTATTTTTCCCAAAATCAAGTGCACAAGGCATCTTCACTTCTTTTTTTTGAATTGTGACCTGAGAAATTTCTTCATCCACATTATTCATGAATGGAGAAAGACCGGCAATGACTGCACCACACAAAATAGAACCTTGTCTTCTTGTTGTGAGCGTAATTATTCGTTTAGATAATCCGTATAACTTTGATCTTTTCACATCAGGTTATGACTTAGAGCACCTTTCAATTCCTAATTTGTACGATGAATCATTCTTTCTGGCATAAGCTCATTGTGTTCTCTAGCTATTATTTATCTGCTGCTTGGGCCTTTCAGATCTTTTGTTACATCTTTGAGCAACACTAACCTCTTGATTGGACTTTTTAGTATATCTGCAAGTATCAACATTCGCTTCTTTATCTGTTTATGCTGATTATCATACCAAGCATTAACATCTGCTGAATCTATCCTTATAGCCCCCATATTTTTGCGCAAGGTGCTTGAATTTATCGGTGGGTAGAATTCTTCGATGAGGGTCGCTAGATAATGAGAATAAATTAAATACATAAATAGAATGTCAAATATATACTGCACCTTCCAACAACATCCTTTGAACTTCAGGGCGTAAGATAGGGCGATACTTGCGTTTCGAGTGAATCCCTCTACCTGTGACGATAACAATGTTTACGTCAGAAGTGTTAGCTGTTCTATCTTCCAGTATAGACTTTAGGGCACATCGAACAAAAGAGTGTGCAATGGCACTTGACATTCCGTGTAGATCCAATTGAATGTTTGAACTTTTCAACAATAAAGGCCATTTCAATGCTCCAGTGCCAACACCAACGAGAAATAATTCATCGGCGTCATCGTAAGCTCCACAATTGTAAAGAGCAGTTATTGCTGATGTATATACTGCATATGAATATTCTTCTGAAGAGGCTGCGCTCGAAACTGTATGGCAAAGCGATATGATTTCTGTACATTGCGGAACATTTGATTTAGAAAGGGCGTTAAAAAGTGTTGCTAGTGTGCCGATCGGCGGATTCCTTTCAATACGTTAACACCAGAATAAGTTTCAGAATTTCTACCAAAGCACTTCTTGAGCAACTTACATTTTGTTCCATTCCATCCAGTCAACTAGAGATCGAAGAGCCCATGCACTTTGAAATTCTTTACAAAGCCTTTTTACTGTCATAGTCAAAACGTCTCCCAACCTTCCACTTTCATAACCTTTATATCCATCAGTCAATATATAGGTATAAAAATAATTAATTATAACGTCGTATGGTTGAAGAGCGAAGAAAAATTTCCAGCAAACTAAAGTCATGGTGTCAGGATGCAAGCGCTCTATCTCAGAAAATAATTCACGGGCTAATTCAGAATTTCTTGGAGATGGGTTAAACCCCAACGTCTTAAAAAGGTGTTCATGTATATTTACTAACATAATGTTGTCCAAAATGGTACCGTCATGAAGTATTTTCAATGCTGTAAAGCTTTCTTTCCACAAACTCAAAGATGCATAATGCTTGATAGCAGCAGCATATGTTCGTTGACCCAAAATATTATCTATCGATACGTCCGAAATCATTGAAGTGATACAGTTTGCATTCATATCGTGTCGGAGCATCCAATGAATTGAGTAACTTGCCAACGAGCTAGGATCGTCAACATCAACATCACTTAAAAGAGTTGAAAGGATAGGATCAAATTTATTCAAGTGCTTAGTAGATATTGCAATCCGCTGCTTAGTCACAAGATAGTACACGTATGTAGCATATTCCGCTTGTTTACTCAAAATAAAAGATTTGATCAGCAATCTAATTGACGACAAACTCAATGGAACTTTATAATTATTGAAAAGATTCCACACCGATTCCTCTTGAATACTATGAGTATGAATTCGAGCATGTAAAAGAGAATTTATCAGAAGTTGCATTTCTTTCTCATCTAACAAACAACAAAAATAATATGAGTAAACCGTTCCAGAAGACATAACAATCTTGAAGACTCACCTAAATCGCAGCTTCCATCGTTGATAGCAAGATTTATTAAGTCGACATCATGACCTGCACTGCCCAAAATCGCATTTCTGTATGTAACTGAATTTCTTGCGATGTTTCTCGCGCGCATGTGTTCAATCAATCGACGAGGTAGAGAAATATCATTCTTTATACAACTCAACACTAAATTATAGGCATTCGTCGTAGGTTCTGCCATCTCATTAAGAATGTTTAGGCCGAGTTCTTCCTTTTCTATTGAAGTACAAGTTAAATTCTCGGCCAATACAATTTCATCCTCTTCACTACGTGAACATGCCAAAAGAGCTGCCTCATAGACAACACTTTGATCGATATTTGCTTCAACTTCAGAGTTGTCAAATATATTGTCCCTTTCAGTGTTAAATTGCTCAAATAAATCAAGAAGGGTCATCATATGACGAAGAGGAGCGGACTGAATTATGGTAGCGAATATTATATTATTTGGCACAGGAAAAAGTATCTTTGTCGGCAAGCTCATGACTTTAGAAGCTCCAATAACAGGTTCGATGCTAGGATCGTGAGTTAAAATATTAAACACATTGTCAACTCTATCTTTGTGGACTTTTAAATTGTCAATAATGGCTTTTCGGAGTAACGAATAGTGCACACTGTTTACAAACGATAATTTCTGGCCGTTCTTTGCATTTTCAACAATTTCTTGGAATCCTCTCATGCTTGCAACTGCTTTTATCAGTTTGACAAAGCTTATCGAATCCAGACTAAAACAATGCAATCTTGGAACCTGTTCTTTGATTGCGGAAGGAGATTGACTTAATTCGGTTAAAATCGGAGCTGCAATAATGCCGTCAAAAAGTAACGTTATGAGATCCAACAGTTTGACGGGATCCATTTCATTTGAGCACTTCAGCAGTACATCGAAGGTAGAGCTCACTATATAGTTTATTTGCTTTTCTCTTTCATTGCTAGCATATTTCGAAGCAACAAAATAAATGGAAGAGGATGCAATATTTACTGCCTCCCAAGCCAACTTGTCGAAAGAAATATTTCTTCGTTCAGTATCATAAGCAATTGAAGTTTCTATATCCTCAAGTAAGCATTTTAGTGTGGAACAAGCAACAAAACTTGTCACCTCGCACTTAGCAAAATCAATGCTGCTTTTAATGAATTTGTCTGTAAAGTCATGGAATACGCGTATCGCAGTTCGCCCTTTCTTTCTCTTTCTCAAACCGTCGATGTAAGCTGCGAATTCGTAAGATGAAATAATTTGATTGGAAAGCTCATGCGCCTCCTCACAATATGACCATATTTTTCGTAATTTACTTGGGCCTGCTTTTAAGGGCAGCTCGACAAGGGCAGTTCCAAATATACGATTTACGTCAACGTTGGTAGTCTCATAAAGTTGTAAGTAAGGGAGTAAACCATGCTCCAAATAACGAACCATGTCGACATAAAATCCCTTTCTCGACGCATTTCTAAGTCCATATATCAGCGCAGACGTAACGTCATCATCAGGATAAGGACATTCGGAACTCTCAGTAGAATCGTGAAGAGTCTTCTTATCTTTCAATAACCAGTTTAATATTTCGCGATGGTACTTTTTATGAGCGATTCTTTCCGACTCTTTAGAAGAAACATCGTCTTTAGCAGGTGAAAATGAGGCTTCGTCGAATTGGGAATCAACATTCAGCGCTACAGCTCTAGAAAGGGATCTTTGTCTTACCGAACTACAGCGCTGAAAATTCTTTACCGGTTGAAACTCCGATTGGATAAAGACTGAATTTATGAAGCCTTGTACGCACACAAAAAACGCTGCCAGCAAAATTGAAGCCACTCGCACCTTAGCCGGCATACTATCTTCGCAAGATTTATTTTTAAAATTGAAAACGTCTTGTGGGAACAATCTGTATTAGCTTGTCCCTTGTAATATGTTAGAGTTTGTTCTTTGGAGTGATTGGTGTGAAGTGTGAATCGTTTCTGTGTGGCTGTCATGAAATTTCGCTAAAACTAACCGACGTTAATAAATATTTTTATAAAAAAGTATCGGTATCCATCCAGGTATGTCGCAATCGCAAATCTCTTTGAAGAGGAGCAATAACATAAAAAGGAAAGGTTCCTAAAGAACATCTCACGTGTAAAATGAACAGTGTTGTAGAACAGGAGCAATATATTTTAGAAACAAGCGCAATAAACGAGATTTATGAATGCACAAAAACATTGAATACAAGTATAACAAGTATAAAAAAATTATGTTCTTTCTGAAGATTGTTCCTTACTGCCATACCGGTTTGGGTCTGCGCTAGGATAATAAGGTCGAGGCACAGCCGATTTACCTCCAGCTCGACGTATCGGCCCACCCCCAGGCCTTGGTACTGTCGCGCCGCGTGCGGACGTCGATGCAGGACCCGGGGCTGCTTGTACCCTAACAATCGGTCGCTTAGCAGGAACAAAGCCTGCAGGAATAACGACTTTGCTTTTGAGACCACCTGGCGGAAGTAAAGGAGCAGCTGTGCAAATGGTATTATTCGTTGAAGTTTCGTCACCATTATTATGAAAGCTCTTGCCAGAGTTGACCTTTGCTGAATCATTTGTACCTCCATGTTTTGAAGATTTTGCCCAGTTAACATATAATTGAACGCCTCGAATGGACTTACGATTCATGGCAGCGATTGCTAATGAGGTTGCTTCTCTAGCCGAATATTCCACAAATGCCCCATCTCCGTCTTTCTTCATTCGGACGGACACAATTTCCCCAAAGCTGTAAAATGCATCTCGCAAATCCATTTCATTCAAATTCACATTATTATCTTCATTTTGATCAAATCCCACATACAATGTAGTCGTATTCTTATCAACGCCTTCCATCATTTCTTCTTCTTTGGCCTTCATTCCATTGATCATTTTGGCTGCGAGCGGATCATTAATACCATAAAAACGACTCTTCGTACTTTGCTTCGCCAATGGATCATTCCGATCTCGTGGCATCTCATGTCGAAATGGACATCGACTGCCCCGATTACACTCTCCCCTTGCAAAGAAAGTGCACAGTTTGGCCAAATTTCTATCATATTGTGGTGCCATCTTAGCGGCCTCACGCAACTTCAACGTCGCCTCCATACTACCCGACATCACACCGGCAGTACCCTGTTCAATAGCTCGCTGCTGGGCCTGTTTAAACCACGCTCGATTTGCATCACTCTTCGGCACGACACTGCCAGCAGACGAAGATCCAGAAGTATCAGCGTGTTCCTTTAATATCGAATCACGTAACTGCACCGGCAGCCCGTACTGTAAATCAAAAATGCACACCTGGCACACATTCTTCGTTCTAGCACAATTTTGACATATTTCCACTCGCTTCAACCTTCCCTTAGTCCCTGCCGTCCAGCTGAATACAGTAAATGGTGTCTCGCAAATCTGGCACTGTTTGCCATGCTTTTCTCTCGTCATGCGCATGTACGGATTGTCGCCGAGGCATGTTTCGCATACCAATGGAAATTCAGACTCTTCCCATTGCTGTTTGTTGTGATCCTTTTTAACTATAGCTGTTGCGGATGATGACATTGCCTTCTTCTATGTATGGTAATTGGGCTACAGATAATGGGCGTATTAGTGTAGTAATAGATGTAGATATATAAAATATATAACAAAAGGTATATAAATGCTGGTTTGATGATTGTTGAGTTGAGACTTTTGTGGAATTGGTTGGACCTGTTTTCCGTTTCATGGACAGCGGACACAGAGTAACTGCCTGAAGCTAAATATATCACAAATAGATTCACGCTCTAGGCTCTCTACTCGGTCTGGAAGAAATCAACATTTACACCCACAGCACACTAGTTGTTCACAAAACAGAGAAGATAAAACGTTGAAAAATGAGCGGTTCCGGCAACGTAACCAACAGCAATACCGATGCAACTATGTCAACTACAGAGAAGCGATCGCCCAGTGATTTCCTGAAGAAAATTCTCGGTCGCCCGGTGAGAATGATCATGAAGCTTCATCTCGTGCATGATTATTTAATTTATGATGATCTCATTTGTGAGTCTTTTTCATTAGGTTACAGTCAAATTAAACAATGGTACAACTTTCAGAGGTATATTAGCATGCCTGGATGGTTACATGAATATTGCGATGGAGCAGACAGAAGAGCTTGTTGATGGACAGCTGAAGGCGAAGTACGGAGATTGTTTCATCCGAGGAAATAATGTATCTTACATAGCAGGCCAAACAGGCAAAAAGCGATGAATTTAAAGAGTTGTTTGTGGACTCAGTTTTTATGTAACTTTTGCGAGTTTTGTGGATAGAAACTGAAACTAAGTTGAAGGTTGAGATATTAAAGTCGTAAAAAACCGTAAAACTATTTTCGTTATGTTTACTTGGAGTATATTTGCTTGTTAATAACATACATGTTTTCTTTCTTTGACTACTTTTTGGTGTTTTCTGGCGATATTGTTAATTATGTTTTTGATACTTCCCCTTTTCGACCTCGTGAAATTTTTGTAGTAGCATCGTCAACTATCTTCACCTTTCTGTGTTAAAAAGTATCAAGCTGTTTGTCGAAAAACAGTGCAGCTTTAATAATGTCTCCCCTCGAAACATTTAGACTTTCAACTCATGATCAGTTGTGGTCAGTATCAACCTATTGTCCTTGGGTTTGAAGTGGTATTCGTTTGTTCAATTGTCGTTACTCATCTCAGTTTGTGAGCAGTACTTGCTCTGTCGTGAAATAGAGTAGGTAACCAGTTGAAACACAAATAGTCCTCATTCTTGTTTGTTTGACGCTTCTAGGAGTCCAAGAGGTAAGTGGTTCTTTTCAAAAATCCTTTCAGCAACCATTACGGAAAAAACGCAGTAACTTCGTAAATCTTAAATTTCTAACGTGCTCTTACATTCATCGTATGAGTATTATCACTTTCGCATATTTTCATTCCTGAGTACGCAACTGCATAACGCGTGTACATACCGATGTTCCAGCATTTCACAACTCTTCACTCGTGAGATGCAAAAGTACGCACTTGCACTAAGACTTATTCTACTTACTTCTATTAATAATGATTCCTCGTACAAATCCATGCTCACCATAATCATTTCGAAAGTCAAGAAGGAGTCTATTTCTCCCCTCCGGATAACATCTCAATAGGTTTTGTATCTCGACACTAGTCATATTTTGTCTTCGCTACGTTATGTTCGAGAGTCACGCTCCCCTCTTTGTCTGCCTGAAGCAAATTGTATTACAATATCAACACGATAGTATTTCTACTGACTTCAACTCATAAGCAAACATCATAGTGTGGCGTGCGCATAGATTTGTCTCACATTGCAACGCGTTTCACTGATAACCTAACCATAAGCATTAAGTAGGACTTAATCTACCTGCTATAAACACAGCCGTGAAGGCTTTCCATAAATGCTGTACTACGCTTCGATGCGTGCTCACAATGGTCACTTAAAATTTCGACAAGAAATCTATTTCTTCTCCTTGGCAAAACTCTTAGTAGGATTAGTGTTTCCGGACCAGTCGTACTTAGTTTTCGCCATGTTGTGTCCAAGAGTTACGCTCTTCTTCCAGTCTGATTTGAGGTCGGTTCCACGATCAGTGTAAAATTTGGTGTAATCGAGAAACTTGCCGGCCTTAGATACGTTCTTCGCGTATTTATCTTGCTTCTTCTTGGCAGCCTCAGCGCGAATCTTGTTGTACTGGTCCGCACTTAATCCAGAAGGCACGTAAGAACCAGAACCAATCTTTCCTACAGAGAGCTTCACATTCAAATACATTCTAAGCTTGACGAATTAAATCCAAGTTAAAATCTAAAGAGATACTTACATCCTTTTTGGAACGAGCTCCATAATCGTTCTGATCAGCCTTATCCTTGAAAAGGTCCATGTCAAAGACCGTTCTAAAAAATGACTTCTTAGCTTCAAGCGCAGTACCAGAGCGGAAACTTGTAGCTGGTACAAAAGCCGAAACAGAGGCAAGTGAGCAAACAATAATGGCAGCAGTGGTCTTCATTTTCAGTTGTGTTCGGTCAAAAAATTAAATTTATGAGGGTAGGGTGTTTCTATTATTTTGAAGAAGCTCATTCTTGGTGGAAGAATCGTCAGAGTTCGGTTGACGACGCAAGTAACAAATGTGGAGGGCTGATTCAGATAGAAGGATCATTTATGGCTAAATTCATCAAACCGTAGAAACTCTACGAGATAATATTGAATTGGATGGATTTTTTGAACAAGTTTGTAATGAAATGTGTCGAATTCCCATAAATCGACTAGCAAAATTATCTAATATCGCTAATTGTGTTCTTTATTTGATCCACGTCATAGCCTTCATTTTTCAAAAGTGATGTGTGCCAAACATAAGCACAAGAGGACGAGTTGTTGTTTAAACATTTGAGGCACGATGGGTAACTTAAACTATGGTAAATAGCAACAGATTCACATGGGGACGACAACTTTCATGAGTTTTGTTATGAAATGCTAAGAAAGGATGAGATGGCGAATACATGGACTCGTCGAGGTGCGGTAAGGTTTTCTGGGTTTCGTTCTAGAATCATTCTAGAACAACTGTGCATGAGGCTGAGGCTATGCTGTTGAGCATGATATTATTGGTCGTTAATCATCGCATTGTACAACATTCTAGAACACGTGAAAGTGCTTATGGGTGTAGATTATTCGACTGCGGTTACGAATGGTAAGTGAACGGTTTTTCATCGACGTTGCAATACACCTGTTGTGTGTGCATCTCTGTAAAACAGGTGATAGTGAAGACTTTGTATTGTTTTACGTAAGTAACTGGTGTGTTATTTTAATCTGAACTATGTGGTATTTTTTTATCGAACAATAGCATGATCTCTTCAAGAATTGCTGTTGCTTTTGTTGGGTGGAAAAGATGATATAATACGTTGCGGGCACAAAAAGATTACTTTGCTAACAATTTTTCCATTATAGGTTTTACACTCAGGAAGTACAAGCGACACATACCGCTAGTGATAACACATTTCATTAATCAAGAAAAAAATAACTTGCAATAAGTTTTGCGATAGACGGCCTCCCAATAGGTCAGGCAACTTCGTCAGGCAATGCTCGCGCCTCACAGGAATAAGGATACAAACGTTTGCATTCAACTTTGCACGGTTGATCTTGATTACTTCTTCTTTCCGAAAGATTCAAACAACTTTGTCTCGTCCTTTTTTCCAGACCAGTCGAACTTAGTCTTCGCCATACGGTGTCCAAGAGTAACACTCTTCTTCCAGTCTGCCTTGAGGTCAGTTCCGCGGTCAGTGTAAAACTTGGTGTAATCAAGGAATTTTCCAGCCTTGGAAACGTTTTTGGCGTATTTTGCGCTCTTCTTGGCCTGCTCATCTCCACGGAGCTTCTCATACTGGGTAGCAGTCAAACCGGATGGAACATACGAACCCGAACCAATTTTGCCTACTGGAAGCTAAAAGTAGGAATTGCAGGTGTGAGACACAATTGGATGTACTTAAGCACTTTGTTTCGACCAACCAGTTTGGCTACTTACATTTTTCTTGTTGCGAGCACCATAATCGTTCTGGTCAGCCTTATCCTTGAAAAGGTCCATGTCGAAGACCGAACTGAAAAATGACTTCTTAGCTTCAAGCGCAGTACCAGAGCGGAAGCTAGCGGCAGGTGCGAAAGCAGATGCAGAGGCAACAGTGCAGATGATGATGGCGGCTGAGGTTTTCATGGCGTTTGTGATGGTCTAAGGTTGAGCACAAAAAAAGTGTGTTCTGTAGAGTGAGGAAGTTTGCGTAAACAAAACTTCAAAGAAGGAAGAGGGCACGACGAACGGCAGGCATATTACCGGTAGTTCCCGTGATTTTGATGATGTCGTCGTGCGTTGGTTATCCTGACATATGTGCGACGCTGGGTGTTGAAGCATATCCACATAATGCGAATATTGGTGAAAAATAGCATCTAAACGTTAAACGTTCTGCACATTTTGAACATTGATACTTTCTTTGTGGCTGCATGTTCCGTTTTCGATGTTTTTCCTTAACCGTAATTGGAGCGCATGCTTTACGAAATTACTAAAATCCGAGCATACAGTTTTAAAAAAATCCGAGCACATTCACATTGAATCATATTTGAACCAAATGATGTTTACATAGTTATGATTTATTGTAGTGTACATAGTACATACGAGGATAGAAATAAAGTTCAAAAAGTTTCAGGAAAAGAAAACGCAGAATGCAGGAAAAGTGAGATCGTTGATGAAATGCCATGAAAGCATTCTGATATGGTTCAAGTATTGTTTCCATGTCAAGTGTATATGTTTCGAGGATGAATCTATAACGATTTAATAAATATTACCTGTAGGCAATCTTCTACTATTCTGATCGATTTGGTTTGAGCAAACAACGATGTATTGGTGTATTGTTTATCTGGTAAGCAATCTCAGTCTCAGTCGCTCCTCTATTTGGTAGGATAGGAATCCTGCTCCAGCCATGACCTTCTGCTCTTGTCCCACCAAGCTCAATCCAATTCTTTGTCCGCTGGGGAATTCTCCGGTTTCCATCATCAACATTTTTGACAAAATGGGGAATATCTACGAATGAAAAACCAAGTCCACACGCCTCAGTTCTCATGTGAACTGCAACATCTTCGCAATTTGACTGGAGCAACAAATTCCCGACTGGCTCTTTGTTCTTTGCTAGAACTCTATGTATAGATTTTAAGAGCTGGTTAGATACCATGAACCCATCTGAGATGCTTTTTGGCAGTTGCGCATTACCAGTATATGGAACCTCTAAATTTGTAACTAATCGAAAAGGCGTCGGAAATTGTAGCATAACTAATTCGATGTCACCAGGATAATTGGCAAGTTCGTCTGCAATATCTTGAGCGCTTGCTACAACAAAATGTACCCTATCACCTAACTTTTTTCTTTTAGCAATACCTCGAGAATATCCGATTGTAAGTTGGCTAATATCAGCCCCTAAGAACTGAGAGCGTTCGAAGTATAACATTAGAAAAAGATTTTAATTAGAAGCAATCAAGAAACAATACGCACATTGCACTGTTCAAAATCAATATGACCTAAAACTTGCTCTTCACTGGACACCATTTGCCCCGGGATCATTTCCTCGTGGATTGTTGCCAGTCCAAGAATTGAAACGCCCATTCCACAACCAATATCAACAACAAGAGGTTTTGTTAGGTCATCATAGACATATCCCCAATCCATGTTGAAGGTGGTATCTTTACATGCAAGAGATTTGTCATCCCATACTTCATCCTCGTTCTTTCCAGACCAGCGCCGGGCAGCATTTGTTTGGAATGATTTCACTTTCCGTTGCTTGGTAGAAAAATGCCATAAAAACATCAGTGATCTTTTATTATGCAACTCTAGCGTTCTCATACCCTTCAAGCTAGACCTAGCTAATTCGTCTGATTTCAAATTTAAAGCTTCAACAGCAGCTGAGAACGCAGCGTTAGCTGATAATCCGCCGACTCCGGCAGCGGAGAGCCTTTCTATAATATTTAGAATGTCTACTGATCGGCAGGTTGGACGTTGACCAAAGCGTTTGATTTCATCGGCTGCAATAAATCCAAGACGATCAAATAACTCAGGAATATCAACTCCTGCCAACGCAAACCAAAATGCTGCATCCGCCGACTTTCTACCTTGCAAACCTATTGGATTTTCGCGTAAGCTTTTAATCGATTCTTGCACAATTTGATTCATTTCATTACTGTAATCATACTCTCTGCCTTGTGCTTTCATATTGGAGCAATGAATAGCAAGCCCCAACGCTTTGTGAGCCAGTTGCAATACATTATTTTTAGTTTTATTTTTCTCGTTTGTTTCCTCTAAAAAAGAACCGTTGACTGTAGTAACATTCCACTTGCTTCCACCACCTTCTCTCAAAGGTATATCTGTGATTGAAATACAATAGCCTTCAGGGAGGAGATTCATTGCGATCGCATCTATTTGACTTCGTAGCTCATCTGCCTGTTCATATTTTTGTGCCTGTCGACTCTCTGCTCGTTTTACGACCAATGGCTCAATTGTGGGGTATAAATCTTTATATTTTGCTTTAAGTGTTTGAAAGTGTTTTTTTCGAAGGTCCTCGTATGGGTTCGAAATGAGTGTATTAATATCTTCCCCACAATTATTCGAAACTTCCAAATTACAGCGAATACCACTGTAAACATTAGGTAGTCCAAACCGAATATATGCAGCATTGGAATATAGCACCGATATGGCTGCTAGAATTTGGCTGAACCAGTGGCTCATCTTTCTTCGACTTGATTCCAGATTATTCCTATAATAACATTATATTGGAAGATAATGGTATCTGTAAATCCAGAACCAAAATCTCTACGATTGTATTAAATCCTGAGAAACCAAACCCTTCGTGTTACAAAAGTATGCCCTGATTCAAAAACAGCAACGAATAGACGATAACTTGTCGTAATCAGAAATAAAAAATGATAAACTTCTTATGAGATTGTTGTTACAGCAATCAGCAATTGTGGACACTGATGTCAGAGTGACAGAGTGAAGGGTTTAAGGTCAAAGGTTCGGAAGGGAAAAAATTACTGGACAGACGCTAATTTATCTAATATCAAACAAATAAACTACTGTAGATTATTAACGTTAGAGACATGTCAGGCGTTTAGAGTTTAGACACGAGTCCTCAACTCGTATCTCTCTGAAAACATGTAAAAACTAAAAACACCCAACACCCACCAAAAGTGTTATTACTCAACGATGATGATATTATGAAATATCAAACATTAACTATAATCGCCAACGAAACAAACAAACACAAGGTAATATGACATTCAAACTGAGAATAAGAGATGTAATCGGAATGGTCCTAGCAGCCAATTTAGCACAAATTGCATTATTGAAGGGGACTACAAATATGTCCTATGCCAACATGAAGCTCATGGCGTATACCAAATATCAATCCATCTTAGTTCATCCAAGAATACCAGTGAATGTGCATTTGTCAGAACCACTTGCTATTCCTAGTCTGTCTTCTGGTTTGGGAACACGAGGAGTGGTCGTACCTGGTTTTAATCATATAGAAGGTGGTCAGGGGGATGTGATGGGCATGTTAAAGTATTTCGAAACTAGTTCCTATTTGGATTACACGCAGGTGGATTTTGATAGTTCTTCGCCACCCAAATATTTAGAATCGGATTCTACTTTTCAGTTTCCAATAGAAAGAAATATCGTTCCCATTAAAATGTCTGCCGTTAAGAGTAATGCGGATGGTGATGATAAGTTGTCTTCGTTTGTCGTTCTTTGGAGTGACTCCTCGGTCACATTTCATAGTATTACGGGGACAACAATAACTCTTCGATGGAAAGTCAACATTTTAAATAGTCATGAGTCCTTGGGAACGATTGATCTGGAAGAAATTGCCATTTCGTTTATTAGAAACAAAGCTTTGCAAAACGGCATGGTCATCGTTGGAGCTTCATTTGTGATTCCAGAAAACGATAATTCTGCAAGTTCACCAAGTGGATCCAAACATCACTTCTCTTACTTTGCTTTAGACGCACAGAATGGTAAAGAATTATGGCATCATTTACCAAATAGTAGTGAAGATTCGAACGCTGGGAAGCGTACAAAATTGGAACGTACATCGTCAATGTCTGGTCTACATTACTACCAACGTTACAAGAATGACGTTGTATTCTTTGTAGGAGATGATACAGCAGAAGATTCTGTTAATTGTCTTCACCACTTTCGTGTGTCGTCTCTCGAGGCGCTTCCACATTTCTGGACAAATTTCAAAGATACGAAGTTCACCTTCGCTCATTTCGAAAGACACAAACGAGGCCAAACGAAGCTCAAGAGAAAGCATCACCGATTTCCAAATGTAGCTGTCGCGCACAATAGTAAGGGAATCGAAGTTGTTTCGCTTAGTAGTGGCAAACCTGTCTGTCACTTATCTCTCATTGATGGTATTTACTACGATGATATACAAAATGATGGAAGGCTGGAGCACATACAATTAGTGAAAGAAGATACAGAAGGTTTCCCTTCAAGTATACAGTGGACTCCTGATCTTACTGAGAGTTTCAATGCAAACAAGCATGAAGATAAAATTGTAGGGACAGAAATGCCTTTGTGCGAAGTATTGGCGATGAGCGGGATACCCGCACGAGAAAAAGTCTATAGTCGCCCACTCTGTAAGATTCAGTCAAAGTTCATATTTCAGACAAAGAGAGTTGCAGAGGAAAGGTTATCTCAAGTAGACTTTGCGCCACCTCTCGCAGTTGGAGAGACAAACATGATATTTGCAGTAAATAGTGGAATTGTTTCGAAGGTCAGTCATGATGGCTCATTCCAATACCAAGTTTCGGATATGCCGACATGGAACAGCCACAACGCCTCTGATTTCGTATCGGTGTCACTATTAAGCTCTGACAAAATAAAAAGTGATGAAGATAAACCGTTGGTCGTTTCCGGTGAGAATGAAGTTGCAATAATTTCGCCCCATGGGAGAAAACTTGGGCAGTTAGCTTTCCCACAACATCCAATTCACAGGCCAACATTCATTGATATTAATATGGACGGAACTGATGACGTGATGATGACTAGCACCGATGGAGTATGGTTTTATACAATTCAGTTTGGGGGAAGTTCAAATATTGTGATTATCATAAATAGCTTCATTTTTATGTTTATGATGGTATCATTGTTGATCAATCACTCAAACAGTTACGATAAGAGAAGTACAGACGTTTTAGAGTAAGATGTTTGTTTCAAAGTGAACCTATCAAAGCAGTAAAATTGTTTACTGCCTATAAACGTTCTAATTGTAAGAATGTAGTCCACTACAACTTTTCCTTAGAATTTTGAGCCTATATTCGTAAGACAATTAATCTAAAGGTTTGCCGTCTTGAGCCTGATTTTACGAACGATAGCATTTATATATCAACATCGTCGCCCGATACTTGAATTATCTGTAGGTATGGATCAACTTACAGTGTGCAAGGTCTGAATGAGGATATTCTCGGACACATTTACTCGTACTCGTAGGTATGTTTGCAAAGTCTAGCTCTCTAGAGTCTACAATTCTATAACTAACGAGTAGTAAGTTACCGTCCTTGAGCTAAACTTCTCACTAGAGCGAACCTCCAACGAGAGCCAATAATCAACCATCAAAAACACAAGACAAGATGTTGAGTGTGTGTGTGTGTGAAAGAGAGAATGAGGTCATACGGTCAAAACTTCTTGGGCCAGCCAGGGCCAGAGCTAGGGTTGCCTGCAAATGCCAAAAAGACATACAAAAAAACTCTACTACCGTATTCACAACTAAAGATATCACCATGGCGGATCCTCCACCGACCGACAACAACACCACATCCAAAGATGATTCCTCTGCATCCAAATCGTATTTAAGGGATTGGTACGATTACTTGTTCAGTACCACCAATAAACGAAGGAAACTCGATCCGACGACGACAGCTGTGGCGACGACAACGGCAACGACATCCACATCGTCATTCGCAGCTAATGATATCAAGATAAATGCTAATACAAATGTTAATGCTAATGGTAATGGTAATGTGAATGGTAATGCTAATGGTTCGAACCATTCCACCATCGGTACGAAGTTTGACGATACCAAACTTAATGCGGTTGGATTTGCAGTTGATTTGAAGCGAGGTGCCGTCCGCAATACCATGACGCCGCATCGTCGTACCTTACCTAGACCTCTTAGTAGTAAGAAGAATACGCCGTATCGGCCAATTTCGTCATCGTCAAGAGCGTATGTGTCTCCTTATCGCGCATCGTCGGTGTATAAGAATTCTTCTTCTAGTTCGTTGTTGAGGTCGAAGCAGAAAGCTCCGAGTCGCTTATGGAATTCGGCGAAGAAACTTCCGATGAACGCAGGTAAAGATGAGAGCGGTGGTTCAGAACCGTTGTTCAGTAAGAAACTTATTCAAGAATTGACCTCTCAGAGAGAGCGGAATAAAGGACGAGTTGTGGCGGCATCAACGGAACGTGAAGTTGTTGGGAGGAGACCTGTGGCTCCGCAGCAAATGGGAAAGCAAGAGTTTGGGATGCTATCATCCTCGTCTTCAATGCGTACACCTCCAACGAGTAACAAGAAGCCATATACTCCTGCAAAAACCAGCCCAGCCCCTTCGTTATTTGTGGACGTGACTCCTGCCAATGTCAATAAAAATGTAAAGTCACAAATCACCAGCCCTTCAGGTGCAAGTTTAGGAAGTGTTTCAAAAACACCTGTTGTCATAGAAGATATGTCTATTGTACAAGGTATGCTACCATCGATAGGAGATACAAAACTGATAGGGTTGCCGATGCACATTCGTGATTTTGTTGGTGCCGAAGAAGAGCGAGACACGTTTTTAGATGAACAGACTCGTGACTTTATTGAGGTGGAAGATCCATTTGAAATTATCATTAAACTCGATCCTTTGCTCAATGCGTCAAATAAACCAAAAGGCTTACCGTTCTCTTTCATGCCGGAGGCTACAAATAAATCTACAAATGACAAGCGGAAACTTAGCCCAGTTAAGAATAGCAAAGCACCTTCTAGAGAGAAGGTCGAGAAAAAGATTTCTCCGGTGATGCCTCCTCCTCCAGTGCCAACGAGTGGTCAAGGATGGGGAAATATATTTGCTGACGTAAAAAAGGGCAAATGGAAATGTAATGTAAGTTTTTTGTTTGTTCGACGTAATTTGTATCCGTTACTTAATTTGAGTTTGTATAGCACTGTTATATCTTAAATGAAGATTCTTTACAAAAATGTGCTGCATGTGAAAATCCAAGAGACGATGCATCAACTGGTAAAAAGGAAGAGTCAAAAGATAAGAAATCAAAATCCTCTACAACGTCAACATCGAGCTTTAGTTTTGGAACGGATACTACGATGTTAACTCCTTCTGCTTCTTCTGGATTCAGTTTCGGAACCGACGGTATAACGAAATCGTCCACATCAAAGGACGAAAAGTTCAATCCGAGTACTGCATCCACCAGCGGCTTCAGCTTTGGCGCTCCGGCTCCTTCGACCAATTCTTCACGAAGTTTTACTTTTAGTGCGAAAACGTCAAAAGAAGAAAAGAGCGAAAAATCCCAACCGAACTTCGCTTTGAAGGAGGCGTCGAAGACAGTATCTGAAAATAAATCGAAAACTCAATTTGATATAGGTAGCAAAAAGGATTCTATCACTGGTTTTACGTTTGGTGCTACGACATCAGGATTATCAACAGATTCTGTAAACAAGACCACATCAGGTTTCTCCTTCAATACTTCGACCACTTCATCGTCGAATGAGGGAAAGTCAGTGCTAACTAATAGTGAGATTAAAATTGAAAGTGGTAAAAACAAAGCTGATGAAATTAGCTCGAAACAATCAGGTGTTATATTTGGTAGTGTAAAATCAAAAAGAAAATCTGCAGAAGATGTGTCAGGACCTGCGATACCTAATGGAAAAAGCGTAGCAGCAAAGGAATCATTTAGTTTTGGAGCTTCGACATCCAAATCTAATGAAAGTAAGGGGTTCGTTTTCGGTTTATCGAAAAGTGGTACGCTGATTCTTTAAAATGATGAGTACAAAATATCCTGTCTAAATGAATTTATATTTTGTTGTAGACAACAATGATCTTCCCGCTTCAGGTAAAGAGAAAAAGCCATCAACCGCATCATTTAGTTTTGGATCATCATCCGCAAAACCACTCACTCACTCTGATGCTACAAAACAAACAGCTTCAGATCCTAGTGTTTCCGGGAGTATTGCATTTGGTCAAACGGCAGTGTCATTTGGTGCACCATCTTCATCCGTTGCTCCTGTTCAAGGTACTTTAGGTACATCTAGTTTGTCAGCAGCATCTACTTTTGACAAACCTTCGGCAAGCACTGCTGCTAAATCAACCACATTTGGAGCGCCTTCTTCGACTGCTACACCATCGTCAAAAGCTTTCGGAGCACCTTCGTCAACTACTAGTTCTTCGTCGTTAGTTTTTGGAGCTCCTTCGTCGACTCCTGCAGCCTCATCAAATACTTTTGTAGCGTCTTCATCATCTGCTGGCCCCGCTCCATTCGCATTTGGTACATCTTCGTCATCTGCCGCCACACCTTCATCAACATTTGGAGCTCCATCATCAGGCGCATCAGCAAAATCGACGTTTGGCTCATCCACTACTCCTGCGCCAGCTACGTTTGGGGTGCCACTAGCTGGCTCGTCGACAACGACGTCATTTGTTGCAACGCAACCGTCCACTGTTCTCGCGCCAAAAGCGTTTGGAGCGACTTCGTCTAACTCGTCAACGACACCGATGTTTGGGATGTCATCGACAGCTACCGCATTTGGTACTTCCAACACGGTCAATACTGCAGCCCCTACTTCCTCATTTGCCACGTCATCCTCAACTTTTGGTGGACCGTCATCAATCAATTCTAAAGATAACACAAATTTTGGGTCCTCGAACACGAAAACCCAGAACTTTGGGTCGTCTGCTCTTACTCCCGGATTTGGTGCTGCAAATGTAGACTCAAACTCTTTCACTTTTGGAAATGCTCAAAAGCCTTCCGTTCAAAATGCATCAAATCCGTTTGGAAAGTCTGTCCCTGCCCCAGCATTTGGAAATCCAGCTCCTGCTCCGTCAGGATCGTTTAGCTTTGCTTCATCAACACCTCCACCACCCAGCGGCACGTTTTCGTTTGGAGCGACAGGACAAGCTCCTTCATTTGGCGCATCTACTAAACAAACATCAAATAGCATGAACACAGGTTTTGGAGCAACGCATGGTGCTAGCGCGCCAGCTGCCGGAGGATTTAGTCTTGGGAGTTCGAATAGTACTCAAGGAAAGCCAAAGCGAAGAATACTAAGAGTGAAAAGGGCAAAATAGGTATTTGTATTGAAATGTTGTTTAGACATGTAGAATATATCAACTACGTGACATGCAATTAATTGTGTCAAATAATTATGGATTCCTTCAATATCGTCTTTTAATCTCAGTGTTGCGGATATGATATATGCTTGGATCTTATTCATGCGCCTCTGTCTATGACTCTTTCTCAGTGAACTTTTGTTTTGTCACGAGATATACATATTAGATAAATGAATCGATATATTTGAGGTTCCAGGATTCCTACATTAGACATATTCAATGGAATCCCTTGAAATGGATGTTATCTTTGCCGAAAGTTAGAATTTAGTTCCGTATCATATTCATACTATACGAGAGTTTCGTGACGTGGAGTAATAATGTAATTATTAACAGCATAAATGGTTAGAAATAAGGAATTAGTAGTGAAACTTGTGAACGCCTGTAAAGGTACGCACACGATGTACTGGTGGACTATGATATCGCACATGTCGCTTCAAGTTTGAGGTTTGCGAGTTATTAGGAGTCGTAGATAGGCTGATCATGCATGTGAACTGTGAAGTGTGGAAGTCTAACAGAATGTGAAAAGACACTGAAACAAGCTGTGCAACTATTGGAGCGAGAAACAATAGTACAGACGAAGGTAGACAACTAATCTAGTTTAAGTTTCAATTCTAATGTAGAGCGAGAAAATTCATTTCTCTTTCAATCTTATCACCAACTCCTCTTACAAGATTTTCCCAAATTTTAGTCGACGATTTTCTGCCCTTGGTTCTACAATCTTCTTGCTTAAATAATTTGGTAGATTCGTTTGCTTCTCGAGATGCAATGTAAAATTGGAATGGTAAATGAGGATTCAACGATTCTTTTGGGTGACGGATGGTGTAGGCGAAAGTGTAGAGTTATATGCTGTCGTTTTCGTTCACCATAGAAATTAGATCTTATGATTCATTAGGCATAAGTGTCTTAAAGTACGACGAGTCAAGAGTTTGAAGATTTTCATATACTTGAGTCAAAATTTTGAAGACAATCATATACTCACTGATGACGAATCGGCTGATGATGAAGTTTTTTTCGTCAAACTGCATTACAAGAATTCCGGTCAATACTAATTGAATACACTTTTCTTTTGGAGCAATATATCAAAGTGTTCACCTAATATTAACCGATTTTCTTGTAATGTCTAATGACGAATTTACATTTAAGGTGTGTACTCTAAACTTCTTCATAGTTCTTCTGATTGTTCTGTAATTTATTAATGAATATGAATAATAATAGGGGAGATGGGAGTATAATTTCAGAACTACTTCGATGGAGTTTTACGTAAAAAATCATTCTAGAGAATTCAGGTCATCGAACGTATTTTTGAGTGATAAATAATCTAAATAAAGGTCGATTCATAAACAACTTAAACCGTTTTTCTTCATTAAAAAGTTGAAAAATCAGTGATAGAAATCTCTGTCGTGACATACAGAGTCTTCAAGAGAACCTATGTTTGTGGAGTTTTAATTCAAAATATCTCTAAAACAAAACATAAACAAACTTCCAAGGAAAATGAGGGTTTGTCAAGTCCCGCTTTGCTGTTAGGAATGAGTGAAATGTGTATGCATCACTCTCATCAGATAAAGCGTCAGAAGACAAAAGGGGTAGTCAATTATTAAAATCTAGGCTGAATTTTTTTTTAAAGCATTATGATTGGCTCTAAAAAAATCGCAAAATTCTCCCAACCGTTAAAGCTAAATTATAAAAAACATTTCAGCGTAATTTTCAGCGTCAAAAAGCGCGCTGAATTTTTTTTTCTAGGCTGAATTTTTTTTTTGAGGTCGGCTAAACATTTACATTTTCGGCTAAAATATTTAACTTCAAATTTTCAGAAGATCTTTTCATCTTCCGTCTTCCGTCTGTCTTCTTCT
>Ga0209092_10001440_pt1 | contig 23181 bp, 20 predicted proteins | sample FraStrMetagenome_FD_187446 | JGI IMG/M metagenome (GOLD analysis project Ga0209092, IMG submission 187446) | Marine eukaryotic phytoplankton communities from Arctic Ocean - Fram Strait ARC3M Metagenome (SPAdes) (version 2) | ecosystem: Environmental > Aquatic > Marine > Oceanic | place: Fram... | reverse complement strand
GAGATTAGGATTATGATTACGATTACGATTATGAGTGGGACCACCCGCGGTGCGTCTTTGAACTTGCTTGAAGAGATGGGTGCGCCTAGGCATTGTACATGGATAAATTTGACGAACTTTTTGACCTTCAGAACGCGTTGAACAAGCGCATCGGCGTAGACACCGACAATATGTCGGACGAAGAAAAGACCAAGTGGGTGTTGAACTACACACGCGCGATGCAGCAGGAAATGTCTGAGCTGATTGATTCGGTGCCCTGGAAGTGGTGGGCGAAATATCAGGAATTCGACGAGCAGAATGCCAAGGTCGAAGTGGTGGACCTATTTCACTTCGTGATCTCATTGGCTCAGGTGCTCGGTATGACTCCAGAGGATGTGCACGCCGCCTACACCAAAAAGAACAAGGTCAATCATGATCGCCAAGAGAGTGGTTACGTCGCCAAAGACGAAGACGACTCACGGCACATCTAGTCGCGAAGCGATTAAGTGAGAGTGAGGAGTGAGAGTGAGAAGTAAGTGACGGATTAGGTCTGAGCTTTTATCAGTCATCCGCCATGATTAATTAGGCATCTTTTTATGAACGAATCTCCTTTTATGGTCTTACTCTACGTCGGCGTCGCTGCCTACGTGGGTTACATGTATTGGGGAGACTATCAGTCGAACCAGGCCTCGGAGCAGCCTGATCCTCGGGGGATGCCGGGTGCGACTTCGGCTTCGTGGGGGCTGTATGGCATCGGAGTGATTGGTGCGTTGCTGATTTTGGCTGCCGAGACCGGCGGTGAAATTGCTTTGGGTATCGCCTCAGAGCAGAGCGAGATGGTGTGGTATTTCGTATTCGCGATCCTCGGTGCGGGGATTGTGGAGGAAGTGATTTTTCGCGGCTATTTGGTGGTGGACAGCAAAGGACGTGCGGCGCTGATCGGCAGCTGTGTCGGCTTCTCGTTGATTTTTGCCATCATTCATGGCCACTTCTGGAGCAATGAAGAGGGCCAAGCCTTTGCGTGGACTTTCACCACCAAGGCCTTTTTTACGACGGGGATCTTATTGGCGAATTCGCTCTGGTTTTACGCCCTGCGCTTTGGCCCGTGGAATAAGAATCGCTCGCTGTTTCCCTGTATGCTGGCGCATGCCGCGAGTAACTTCGGCGTGTTTGCCGTGAAGTGGGCGCAGGGCTTTGTTGTTTAGTTGAGCTTGCCGCCGAGACCGTCGCCGTATCCGGCGAGTTCTAGGTAGGCTTGGCCGATACGCTCGCCTTGTGCATCAAACACATCGCAGGCGCCTTCCCAGTAGGCATTGCTGCTGTCATTGCCGGTAAACTCTTGATCGGCTAGCTTCGGGCGTAGGTGGTAGGTCTCCAACTTATTGGAAGTCGGATTAGTAGCCAGAATCTTGACTTCAGTTGGATAGCGAAGCCCGGTGTGTGGGCTGGTCCAAGTGCTGACCGTCTGCCATTCGAAGGCATCGGCGTAGACTGAGTGATGCTGACCGAGAGCATCGATCCAATACACCGCGGACCATGGATCGCTGCCGCCATTGGGACGGCGCAGTCGGTAGGCTTTTAACTCGGTGCCATTGTCCAATTGAATCGCAGTCCAGTCCCAGCCCTGCAAATCGCCGCCCAGTTGACTGGATGAAATTTCGTGGTCCATCCATGCCGTGCCTTTCAATGCGATGGTGGTGTCGCCACGTGTGAGGCTGCCTGTCACGTCGAGTCGCGAATACGTCCAATACCAACTCACTGCTGCGGGGTCTGCACCTTTGCGGCTCAAGCCGCGTTCGCCAAAAATCAACATGGGTTTACGCGGCGTCATGGTCAGCGTTAAGCGCGTGTCGTTGGGATAATTGAGCTGCATCTCCATCACCTGCGCAGGTTCATTCCACTGCGCGCTGATCGGCCCCGCGGAAATCTGTAGGCCGTGCTCGGCGACATTGGCTTGCCAGCCATTGCGGACGATTCGCTCCGTGTGAATATAGCGTTGCTGGGAGATATCACTCAAGGCGAGGTGCGACATGTATAACTGACTACGGCCGAAATGCGCGTCATCGATTGCATCCGACTGCTGCGGATCGCCCGCAAGTCGGAACACGGTCGATTGAAATCCGAAGGTCTCGTCCGAATCGATCGCTTCCAAATGGCCCACCCAATACCACCATTCGATTGCATACTCTGGATGGGCGCCGAGGTCTTTGGGTAAGTTCGGTTGATAATCGGGCTGTGGGACGCGATAGCCTTTGTCCGTAACGGCGGGCGGTTGTATCCACTGTAACTCCGCCCAGAGGGAGTTGAACGCCAAGGTGTATAGAATGATTAGAAGACGCCACATATGCATTATCTCTTTTTATGCCACCAGGCAGCTGTGCCGACTCCGCAAATAAAACCAGTCGCGACCATCACGACCCCCAGTAGAGCAAAGCTGCCGAGCGGTAGTTGCCATAGCAGCGACCAGCCAAAGGATTGCACATTGATGACTTTGATCAAGATCGCTCCCAGCGCGAGGCCCATCAGGGTGCCGCTGATGTATGCTGCTAAGGCGATACCAGCGCCTTCGATCCCGGCGGTCAGTAGTAATTTTTTATAACTGATGCCGAGTTGTTTTAAAGTGCGCCAGGTTTGCGCAGATTCCTCAAAGATCGCCATCAGCCCCAATAAAAGGCCGATAAAGGCGACCGTGATGCCGATCCCATTTAGGGCGGCGGTGACCCGAAAGGTATCATTGAAAATTCCCAACGCCAAGGTGCGCAACTCCTGCGAATTGCGAAAGTCGAGCCCGGGATATTCTAGGCGCAGGCGATCTCTGACTGTATTCACTGCAACATCAGGCTGTAAATAAAGCGTGGTGTTGATGGCACGCTGGCGCTGAGTCCATTCCTGCCAGATGGGTACATCGACCACCGCCGAGCCAAACTCGTTGCCGTAATCCGCGAAGATGCCCATCACTGCCACTTGTCGCGGGCCGGTCGCTGTGGACAGTTCGACGATTCCGCCATCCATCACATTAAAGCGCCGTGCAAATGTTTCGCTGACGTAAGCCGGTTGCGCGTCGCCGATTTCAGTAAACGTCCCCGGGGCACGCAGCCAAATCTGTTCGACGCGGCCTTCTTGCCAAATGGAAAAATCTGCGCCTGCAAGCGTCGTCACACCAATGGGGCCCTCGACTTGCTCGATGTAGAGCGCATCCATGAATGCCAACTCCGGTACCATTGAGAGTGATTGTAGCACTTCCGGTGTGATGCCATTCACGTTGCCCTGGCCAGTAACGCCGCGCTCGGAAACATACAAGTCGGCTTGAAAGCGGACATCGAACCACACCTCGATGGTGCCTCTGAAGCTGCCGACCATCTGAAACATGCCAGTGACCATGCTCACTGCGACGACTAATCCTGCCACGGCTAGCCGATGGCGACTCGAACCATCGGCCAAGCGACTGACCGCGATTCGCCAAACCACGCGTGGGCTGAGCGGCTGGAGTAGCCGGGCGAGTCGGGTTAATAGCTGACCGGAGAGAAGTGCGCCAGCAAAGATCCAGCAGCCTGCCGCAAGAAATCCGCCAAGTGCCATCTTCGCCCCCCCTGCTAGTTGCGAGGGCGGTATGAGCAGCGCCAAGCCACCAAGCACCAACAAACTTAAGCCAATCTGGGGTCGACGCAGCCATGCGAAGCCCGGCGACCAATCGCCACGCGCCAGAATTTGTGCCGGCGGTGTTTGCATCGCATCACGCGCTGGTAGCCATCCTGCCAGTAAACTGAAACACATGCCCAGCGACAGCCCGATCCAGCAATCCTCAGCGCTCAGTTGAATCGCTTGCGTCGAGGTCGCGAAATACAGCGCATTGACTGTATCGGCCAGCAGGTGCACTGCGCCCCATGCGAGCAAGTAACCGACGGCCAAACCACCGATTGATCCGAGTAAACCGATCAGGCTGGCCTCGAGTAAATTCAGGTCAAACAGCACGCGCGAACTCAGCCCGAGGCTCTTCAACGTCGCCATCTCTTGCCTGCGCCGCACGACTGCAGCATCGAGTGCTTGTAAAATTAGATAGGCCGCCACTAACATCGCGATCAGCGATAAGATCACCAAATTCAGGCGAAAGGCTTCGGTCATGCTGGCACGCTTTGCAGCTTGCTCAGCAGTGGCTTCTAATCGATACCCGTCTGGCAATTGTGCCTGAATGCGCGCCTCAATTGCGGCCAAAAAGTTTCGGTCCGCACGCTGACTCGTGTCTGCCACGACCACTTCAATGCGGTTCAATTCGGCCGGACGCTTTGCCCAGCGCTGAACCGAAGGCAGATCCGCGATCATTAGATCTTCCGGTAAATTATCTGCGGGGCTGCCTACGATGCCCGCCACTGTGATGGCGCGCAGCAGTCCGCCAAACACGATTTCAATGCGGTCGTCTTGTGCGAGTCCAGCACTGCGCGCTAAACTGTGCGTGATCCACACTTGATCGCTTGGGCCGAGTGCTGACCACCAGTCACCGTTGCCATCAGAAATGTCGAAGCCGCGATCGAGGAAGTTAGGCAGATTGCCGAGCGACAGTAGGTCGAGCCCGATGAGTCGTAATTGTTGTTGCGCCACGCCGGACTCATCCAGCAACGCGACCGACGATTCAATCACTGGTACTAAATGCCAATCGGGACTCGCCGCCACCGCTGCCAGCGACTCGAGGTCGTGACTGGAAATCGGTCCCTGCGCGGAGCGAATCAAAAAGTCGCTCTGCCCCGAGACCGCTTCATTAAATAAAGAGAAATTAGCGGATGCCGCGCGAATGGCTTGGCGTATTCCGCTGAAGGCACCGACGCCGATCGAGACAATCGCGATGAGCACGAGATAGCTGCCCCAACTGCTGCGCCAGTGCCGCAGCGACAGCTTGCGCAGTAACAGCAGGGCGACACGTGACTCTGTAAAAAACCGCATAATTCTGGCGCTTGCCTAGGCGCTTACGATGCAACCATCTTTCATGTGCACGACACGCTCACAGATGCGCGTCGCACTCGACTCGTGAGTCACCAGCAGCAGTGCAATGGAATATTGGCGCGACAACGATTCTAGCAGATCCAAGATGCGATCACCACTGGCCGAATCTAAACTGCCAGTCGGTTCGTCGGCTAATATTACTTGTGGGCGATGCATGATCGCTCGTGCAATCGCCACGCGTTGACGCTCACCACCGCTCATTGCATCCGGCTTGTGATTAGCTCGGTGGGTAAGTCCCACTGCATCGAGCAAGGTCTGCACGCGTTCGGTCCGCTCGGCGGTTGGCATGCCGATTAATTGCCCTGGGAGTTCGATGTTTTCGAAGGCACTGAGGGTGGGTAATAAATGAAAGGATTGAAAGATGTAGCCGATACATTCGCGCCGATAGCGCTCCAATTCGGATTCGCTGGCATGGGACAAAGCATAGTTGCCGACTCGAATGGTTCCGGCATCGACTGGTTCGATTCCCGAGAGGCAGTTGAGCAGCGTCGATTTACCGCTGCCGCTCGGGCCCATCAGTGCGACGCGCTCGCCGGCGGCAATTGTGAGGTCGACGCCATGCAGCACCTCAACGGTGCCATAGGCTTTGCGCACATCCGAGACTTCAAGCACGGGCTGAGCAGTTGCCGGTGTGGTGCTTGTCGCGGGGCTCTCTAAATTTGAATTCATGTTGGTTAAATTAAAACGCAGTGGGAGCGTAAAGCTTACGACTTAAAAAGTTAAAGTCGCGGATTCCGCGTATTAGAATTCCAATCGTGCAGTGTCTGGGGAGCTTGTGCCTTTTAACGGTCGAGCGGATTGAACCATTTGACTTTTGGGAAACGTGCGAAGTCGGCATCGGCGCTGTGAACCGTTGCATTGAGTCGCAACGCGGCTGCGGCTATTTGTGCATCGCTAACGAGGTTGGCGGCTGTGCCAGCTGCGGTGAGTAGCGCTTCGGTTGTGGCGAGGTCTTCTAGTTCGGCATCAATCAAACTGACGGCGGGGAAGTCCAGCCAGTTGTGTAGATAGGCAAATGCTTCTTGGGTGGTGAGTGGTTGTGCGAAGACGCGACGATTGGTGGATAGCCTCACAAAAGCAAAGACGACGCCAGTGTAGAGTCCGACGGCAGCGTCGCTTTCGATTAAGTTCTGCCACCATTTCAGAGATTTACCGTGGTCTATGCTGTCAGTGTTGACGGCATATAACAGTAGATTGGCGTCTGGTAGGATCATTTGCTTGTGCCTTTGTAGGTTGCTGGATTCTCAGCGGCGAGGAATGCATCCGCCTCTAACTCATCCGCGAAATCGCTTAAACGGCGTGGATCGACGCCAACTGTCAGTCCCATTGCTCGGGGGGGCAGTAGTTCTCTTTTTGTGTCTGCTGGTTTGAGCGATTCGCGGAGCGCATCGTTGAGGACGCGCTTGAAGCTCTTGCGTCGTTTTTGGCAGGCAGTGCGGATGTATTGTTCGACATCTGCATCTAATGTGACGGTCGTTCGCATAAAAGCATCAAAGCATCAAAATTGAATGCAGTCAAGATGAGACATGTGATTTGGATGGCCATTTTCGCAGTAGATAGCGGTTGCCTTAGCAGAATTCTGGTCGCTCTGTGATGGCTATGCCTACCTTTACCGCGATTGATTTTGAAACGGCGCAGCCTGCGCGCTCCAGTATTTGCCAGATCGGACTCGTCCGCGTTGAGCAGGGGCAGGTCGTCGAGCAACTGAGCCTCTTGGTGCAACCACCGGAGAATACCTACAGCTACTGGAATACCAATGTGCATGGACTGACCGAGGACGATACCATGGGTGCGCCGTTCTTCGATGCCGTCTGGCCACAGATTCGTGGCTATATCGAAGGCCGCACGCTGGTCGCGCACAATGGCGCGTTTGATTTCTCCTGCCTGCGCAAGACGCTGGATTTCTACGGCATGGCCGAGCCGAGCTACGAGCCACAGTGCACCTATAAAATTTACAAAAAGAAGCTCAATGTGCTCTGTGATGAACATGCGATCCCGCTGAACCATCATGATGCGCTGTCCGACGCGCGTGCCTGCGCGGAGCTATATCTGCGGCATCTGAGGAAGGCTTAATTCATGTCGAGTTCGCGATTGCTTACGGTTTCAGGCGTGGTCTCGCTGCCGCTCAGACAGTTCCGTCGGGGAATCTTCTTTGACTCTCGAATCGAGTGCGCCCAAATTTTACGTCAATGAAGTCAATGCGTTCTATTATTTCAGGTGGCGCCGGCTACTGGCTATTCTGCATCTTCGTCTCGTGCGCGATTGATGCTGTTGAGCTCCCCAATGCGACGATCAATGGAGAAGGCTCGGGCTGGAAGGCATGGGGCGCAGCTGATTTTGCCAATGTAAACTGCGAGGAGCATACGTGGACGTGGAAGGATGGCGTGGCACATTGCACGGGGGAGCCTATCGGGGTGATTCGTTCGGTTGAGCCATTGACGAACTTCGAGCTCGTGGTGACGTGGCGGCATCTGCGTAGTGCGGGTAATTCAGGCGTATTTCTTTGGGCATCTCCAGAATCGATTGCTCGGCTGGAGAGCGGCGAGGAGAAGTTGCCTGATGGGATTGAGGTGCAGGTATTGGATTTGGGCTATTCGGAGCGCTATGAGGCCAAGCACAATAAGAAGTCTGACTGGTTTACTTCGCACGGGGATGTCTTTCCGACGGGGCCAGCGACGATGACTCCATTCCCTCCCGTATCTTCCAATGGTAAACGAAGCTTTCCATCGAAAGAGTTGACCAAGGGCGTGGGCGAATGGAACCACTACTATGTGCGAGCCATCAACGGCGAGGTGCGCCTCTGGGTGAATGGGCAGGAAGTGTCGGGCGGCACGGACTGTAATCCAGCCACGGGTTACTTGTGCCTAGAGTCCGAAGGCTCGCCAGTCGAATTTAAGAATTTGCGCGTGCGCTTGCTGCCCTAAGACAGCAAGCGTGCGTGAGCGATCGTTCGTTGCTAAATCAAGCCGTCGCGTTTGAGCAATGCCTCTGGATCGGGGGCGCGGCCCATGAAGTTTTTGAATAGCTGTGCGGGATCTTCGGAGTTGCCCTTGGCGAGGATTTCGTTGCGGAAGGCACGGCCAGTCGCGGCGTTGAGGATGCCTTCTTTTTGGAAGCGAGTGAAGGCATCGGCATCGAGCACTTCGGCCCACTTGTAACTGTAGTAGCCAGCAGCGTAGCCGGTCGGGCTGCTGAACAGATGGCTAAAGTTGAAGACGTTCGATTTCGGCTCGGTCTTGTACTCGGCGCTGTAGCCCGCGAGTTGCTTTTTGATAAACGTATCGAGGTCCTGCTTATTAGACTGCGGCCAATTGATGTGCAGCTCTAGGTCCATCTTGCCGAACGAGAGTTGTCGAGCATTGCCGCTGGCTTTCATATAATTGCGCGCGGCCAGCATTTTGTCGAACAGGTCCTGCGGGATAGGCTCGCCTGTTTCGTGGTGGCGGGCGAACAGGTCCAGGCTTTCGCGATCCCAACACCAGTTTTCTAGGATCTGTGAAGGTAGTTCGACGAAGTCCCAAGGTACGTTGACGCCATTAAGTCCCTTTACTTCGACTTCGCCGCAAAGGTGATGCAGTAAATGGCCAAATTCGTGGAAGATTGTTTCCACCTCACGATGATTGAGTAAGGCGGGTTGATCGCCAACCGATGGGGTGAGGTTGCCGCAGATCAAGCCGAGGTGTGGTGTGCGTGGACCGATCGAAGCGTCGCGGTTGCCGGTCAGCAGGTAGTTCATCCATGCGCCGCCGCGTTTCGGCTCGCGTGGGTGCCAGTCGGCGTAGAAGGAGCCAAGTTGTTCGCCGGTTTCGGCATCGAACAGGTCGTAGAATTTGACTTCTTCATGCCAGACCTCGGGGAGGGGGGAGAGCTGAGAAGAGGAGACTTGAGACTTGAGGCTGGAGTGCTGAGAAGAGGGTTCGGCCTGAGGTTCTGCGGAGGTCGTCCCTCCCGAGATGAATTGGGCTTCGCGCTCTTCGATGCGGAGGCCGAAGATCTGTTGAGCGATGTCGAACATGCCGGAGATCACGCGGTCGATCGGGAAGTAGGGCCGCAGGGCTTCTTCGTCGAAGTCGTAGTTGGCTTGGCGTTGCTTTTCCGCCCAGTAGCCGACCTCCCATGGTTCGAGCAGGTCGCGTGGTTCGTCGGTGCTATCGGCTTTGAATTGGCGCAGCGCATTGACTTCATCGACGAATTGAGCTTGCACCTTGTCGAAAATGGCTTCGCCGAATTTGAGTGCGGCATCGCCTGAGGCAGCCATACGGCGGGCGGTGACGTGGTCGGCGAAGTTTGCTTGGCCGACGAGTTGGGCAAATTCGTAGCGTAGGTCGAGGATCTCCCGGACGAGTTCCTGATTGTTATATTTTTTGCCGCGTCCGATTGCAGCGTAGGCCTGCCACAGTTCTTGGCGCAGAGAGTCGCTGTTGGCGTAGGTAAGGACCGGAATGAGTGAGGGAGCCTGCAGCGTAAAGCGCCATGCGCTATCGTGGCCTTTTTCAGCCGCGTTTTGTTTCGCAGCGGCGATGGCGGATGCTGGCAGACCGGCGAGTTCCGCTTCGTCGGTGATGATCTTGTCCCAGGCGTTGGTCGCGTCGAGGCTGTGCTCGGAATACTGTTGGGTGATCTCGGCGAGACGCTTTTGCACTTCAGCGGCACGCGCTTTTTTCTCGGGCGGTAGGTCGGCACCTTGCTCGCGGAAGTCGGCGAGTGTTTCGTGAATGTAGCGTTGCTTGGTGGCGGAGAGTTGTTCGGTGGCGGTGCTTTGGCCGAAGGCTTTGAGTGTTTTCCACAGCGGCTCATTGAGTGGAATGCTGGAGAAGAACTCAGTCACTTTGGGCAGTATTGCGTTATGGGCGTCGCGCAGTTCTGGGCTGTTGTTGACCGAGTCGAGATGACTGACCAAGCCCCAAGCGTGGTTGAGCGTTTCAAGGCCGTCGTCGAGCGCGGCAATGGTGTTCGCGTAGGTCAGTGTCTCGGCAGCATCTGCGCTGCGTGCGGCAACCTTGTCGACTGCGGCTTGGGCATCGATCAATGCCTTGCTGATGTTCGCCTCGATGTGGTCGGCAGTGAGGGTGGACCAACGAATGTGAAAGTCTTTTTGAAGAAATGGATTTTGCATGAGTTTAGAAAGTATGAAAGTGGGACGAAGCACGACAGTGCGGAGATGGTGAACCGTAGGTTTGCCCTGAGCTAGCGAAGGAACACAGTTTACAGGTATAAAAGTAAAAAAGTCTGAACAGTGAAATGGAAAGTTGCTGATCGAGGCAACTACGGATGCTAGTTTGGTAGAATGGAATGGTTAAAATCCTTTGCGCAGAGGAACGAGTTGGGCATGATATTGGCCTATGACACAACAAAAAGCGATTTGTCACCATGAATTTGGCCGGCCTCTAGAAGTACTACGGCTGGAGGATGTAAAGCAGGCGGAGCCGCAGGTTGGCGAAGTGCGGGTGCGACTTTTGGCTGCCACGATTAATCCGTCGGACTATGGTATGATTGCTGGCAGCTATGGCCGTTTGCGTAAGTTGCCTGCAGTCGCTGGGCGCGAGGGTGTCGGCGTGGTCGAAGCGATTGGGCGAGGTGTGACTCGTGTAGGCGTCGGTGCCCGTGTGCGTTTCCCTGAGGCAGGCGCTTGGCAGGAGACCGCTTGTATGCCCGCGGCCAATCTGTTGCTGGTGCCGGCTGATGTGCCGATCGAGCAAGCGGCTTTTTCATTTATTAATCCGCCGACTGCGTATTGCTTATTGCAGAAAATGGTCGATCTGGCGCCGGGTAGCTGGGTGGTGCAAAATGCGGGCAACTCGACGGTGGGGCTTGCAGTTATTCAGATGGCGAAAGTGCTGGGCTTTAAGACGATCAGTCAGGTGCGACGCGAGGAATTGATTGCGCCACTCAAAGCGCTAGGTGCGGACCATGTGGTGATCGAAGGCAGTGGATGGGCGAAGCAGCTCAAAGAGTTGACTGGCGGCGAGCCGATCCAATTGGCGCTCAACTCAATCGGCGGCGAGAGCGCGAGTGATCAGATTAAGGCGCTGGGTGAGGGAGGTACGCAGGTGACTTTCGGCGGTATGGTCGGCGACTTGGTGCGCTTCCCTACTCGGTTTTTGATTTTTAATGATGTGCGCTTAGTTGGTTTTTGGTGGGATCAATGGTGTCAAAAGGCGGGATCTCAAGGGCTGAATCAAGTGATGAGTGCGGTCTATGGCATGATGCGCGATGGCACCTTGAAGTTGCCAGTGGAGGCGACGTATTCGTTCGCTGAATACGAGGCGGCGATTAAACATGATCAGCAGCCACGCTTGGGGAAAGTCTTGCTTAAGCCGTAAAATAAGTTGGAAGGTGGGAAGGTGCGAAGGTGCGAAGGTGAGAAGGTGAGAAGGTGAGAAGGTGAGAAGGTGAGAAGGTGGGAAGGTGGGAAGGTTGGAAGGTGAGAAGGTGGCCACGTGGCGTCGTCGCTTGCGGCGGCCAAAAGCTAAGTGAGTCGCCCAAATTGGCCTGCGCAAGCGCAGACGCCGCGGGTTCAGAGTCTTAGCAGATTAATGTGACAACTTTCGCAATCACACTAGATTGGTGTGAGTTGTTTGTTGCAGGGTGGCGTATCACTGCTAAACGTCTTTGCATCATGTTCCTGCCTCGATTTGCTCTAGTCGCATCTTTATTCGCCCTAATTGCGCTCTGCGCGTGTGCCCCTAATGGCCTCGAAGTCGTCGGCGAGACTGACGAGAAGCAGTATCAATTGGCCAAGGATTACCAAGGCCAAGGGCGCACAGAAGAGGCGCTGAGTGCCTTTTTGCGGGTGATTGATGCGCGCCGTGACGCGCCGGAGTCTCACTTCGAGGCGGGGTATATCTACCTGAATTCAATGAAGGATCCGGTGAAGGCGATTTATCATTTTGATCGTTATTTGCAGTTCAAGCCGCAGTCGCCTCAGGCGACGCAGGTGCGCCAGTTGATCGAGACCGCGCAGAAGGAGTTCGCTCGGCAATTGCCAGCGCATCCGTATCAGGGAGAGCTCGACCGGATTGATCTGATGGAGTTGGTGAAGAGTTTAAAGTTGGAGAATGATAGTTTAACGCGCGAGTTGGCGGCTGCGCGGCAGCGTGTGCAACAGTTGCAGAATGTGGTGGGTGGCGCGCGACGTGTGCCGACCGCGCAGGCCACCGTGGCAGGGCAACGACCTCGCACGCCGGCGCAAGTGCAGGCGGTTGCGCCAACCCCGGACCCAGCGAGTGCGCCGCGTAGTTATACGGTTAAGTCGGGTGATTCGCTCAGTAGTATCAGTCGCGCGGTGTATGGTACACCGTCGCGCTGGATTGATATTTATCAGGCGAATCGCGATCGTCTTTCGAGTGAAAATGCGTTAAAGGTCGGCCAAGATCTACGGATTCCGTGATGGATGCTTTGACGTGAGGGCAGTGTGAACTCAGTATTTAAGCGATGAAAACCTGCTACTTTGATTATAATGCGACTGCACCGCTGCGGCCTGAGGCAAAGGCTGCGTGGCTGTCGGCGACAGAAGACTTGTGGCTCAATCCGTCTAGTCCGTATCGTGCTGCGGCGCGGGTGCATGCGCATTTGGCAGAAGCGCGTTCGGTGGTGGCGGGCTTATTTGCAGTCGCCGCTGAGCGGGTGGTGTTTAACTCCGGCGCGACAGAGGCGAATAATGCGATCTTCGCGCATTGGGCCGCGACGTTGCCAGCGAATACGCGCATTGGCGTGAGCCCCATCGAGCACCCGAGCGTGCTGGCAGCGGCGCAGCATTTTTTCGGTGAGCGCGTGATTTGGCTGGCGCTGGATGGCAATGGTGCGGTCGATGTGGCGGCACTGCAGCACGTTTTGAGCGAACGGCAGCTCGCTGCAGTCTCTGTGATGGCGGCAAATAATGAGACTGGTATTTTAAACGACTGGGCCGCAATCGCCACAGCATGTCGCGCGCAAGGGGTGCCGTATCATTGTGATGCGTCTCAATGGATCGGAAAGTTACCACTCGATCGTTTGCAAACCTGTGATTTTCTGACCGGCGCAGCGCATAAGTTCGGTGGACCAAAGGGTGTTGGCCTATGTCTATTGCCAGCGGAGAATTCGGGGTTTATGTCACTGACTGGTGGCAATCAGGAGTTTGGTCATCGTGCTGGCACTGAGGATGTCGCGGGTATATTGGCCATGGTGGCTGCTCTGCAAGCGGTCGAGCGCGGTTCTGCGCAGGGTCGGGATGCGTTTCTTGTCGAACTCGGCCAAGTGTTGCCGGCGGTCGAGGTGGTTGGGCTTGCGGCGCAGCGCTTGTGCAATACGGCGCTGTTAATCATGCCAGAGTTTGCGAGCGTGCGCTGGATCCGTGCCCTAGAGAAGCGCGGCTTTTTAGTCTCAGCGGGTTCGGCTTGTTCGACCGGCAAGCAGGGGCCGTCGCCAGTGTTAGCTGCGATGGGCGTGCCGGCAGATGCGATGCAGCGAGTGCTGCGTGTGAGCTCTGGTTGGGCGACGAGTGTGGCGGATTGGCTGGCGTTAGCCGCAGCCATGGCTGAATGCCGCTCGATGCTTAGTTCCGAGGCGGACGGTTCGACTTCGACCGTCATTTCTATTTAACCTGGTCTGGCACTTATGCGTTTCCTAAATCTTCGTGTGCAGGACTTTCGTAATGTTGAGTTTGCGGAGCTGGATCTGAGCGCTGGACGCACGTTCCTGCTTGGCGCAAATGGGCAAGGGAAGTCGAATCTGTTGGAAGCGCTCGGGCTGGTCACCGCGCTACGCTCGTTTCGTACGCAGAGTATGTCGGCGTTGCCGCGGCAGGGCAGCGCTGCTTTCACTGCAGTCTATACGATTGAGCATGATGTCGAAGGGCGGGCCGAGCTGGAGGTGCAGTCTGGCAAGTCCGGGCGGCGCGTGACGATTGATGGCGAGCGTGTGTCACGACTAGGTGACTTTATTGGTCGCTTTCCGGTCGTGCCGTTGAGTTCGGCAGATTTAATGCTGCTGCGCGGCTCGCCGGCAGAGCGTCGCCGCTTTGTAGACCTGACGCTGTCTGCAATTGACCCAGAGTATTACCATGCGCTGCGTAATTATCATCGTGGCGTCGCAGAGCGAAACCGCCTGTTGAAAAAAGGTGGAAGTGCGGCGGAGCTGTCGGCTTTTGAGGCCGAGATTGCGCCCCATGCGGTGGCTGTGGCGAGCAAGCGACAGGACGGGGTGCAGCGTTTGCGCCAAGTGTTGGTCTCGGTGTATGCCGATATTGCGGAGGCCGATGAAGGCCCGGAATTGGAGTTTAAAGTCAACGCTGCGTGTGAGGATGTTGAATCGGTCAGTCGTATGTTGCACGATGGTCGCAAGCGCGATACGATCATGGGCTCGACGCAAAAGGGGCCGCATCGTGACGATTTTCAGCTAGCATTGAGTGTCGGCGGGGCGAAGGAGTATGCATCCGATGGTCAGCAGCGCGGTTTGTGCGTGGCCTTGCGGATTGCGCAGGCACGGATCTTTCAACAGAGCCTCGGGTTGACGCCGGTATTGCTGGCGGACGATGTGTTGGGCGAGCTCGACCCGCATCGTAAAGCGGGTTTTTGGCGAGCCTGTCCCCCCGAGCTACAGATCATCGCAACTGGCACAGAGTTGCCGGAGGCGAGCGCGGACTGGGCGATTTGGCAGGTGGCGAAGGGACAATTTACGCGCCAGGCGTGAGGCCACGAGTCGCTCGTATCTCTAAATGTTTCGCTTCCGGAGAGTAATTTAATTCGTGGTGTGCGAGCTGCCTCGCGCCAGAATCTGCAGGGAGGTAACGCTGGCGCGAGCAAGCTCGCACGCCACGATGGATGCGGAATGTTGGGGCCAACCTAGCTTGGTTTATCGGCTTGGCGTTGGAGGCGCTGGCAGTTTGAGCTCTTCGACCACGGTTAATTTGCCCTGTGGGTCGCAATTGGCACGCAAGCCGATGAAGCTTTGGTGGTATTGGTCAAAGTAGGGCCAGATTAAGGTGTGGTCGGTCTCGGGAATCTTAAGTTGATCAATCGCGTCGCGGCTGAAGAACTCAAAATGCCCTTCATCGATCGCGCCGGGCAGGTGGTTGGTCGGGATGCGACACTCGAATAGGAACATCAGCCAGTGGTTGGCGCCTTCGTAGCTCTTTTCTGAGACATAGCCGAAGCAGTGCAGATTCTGGTCGGATAATTCGAGTCCCACTTCCTCGTGGGCTTCGCGGCGGGCGCATTCGTAGGGCGATTCACCCGCGGCCATGTCGAGCTTGCCGCCGATCGGGCTCCAGCAGCCTTTATTGGGGGCCTTCAAGCGTTGGATCAGCAAGTGTTCGCCTGCTGCGTTGCGAATGAAAATGAGTGCGCTGATTTTAAAAGGTAGTGACGTAGACATAGGGGTTTACGTTTTGGTAAGCTGAGTTTTGGCGCAAGTGTATTCGAGCGGATGTGGTCGGATCCTATGCTACACTCGTTCGCTAAGTTGACGTTAGGTTGGGCAGCTGCACATAAATAACTTTTTTGAGCGAGAAAGTTATTGCTTTGGCAATCATCTCTACATAACCAATACACCTTCTGTCGTGCTTTTGTACGACGTTTCAGTTTCTCCCCACGCTGCAATGTCCGAATTCTCCCCCTCCATTCTCCCATCTCTTAACAGTTTTACTACTTGTTACTGCGCGTGTATTGAGTGCATTGTAGGTTGGGTTTTAACTGAAACGAGGCCGTTGTTCTCGGAGTTCCGCTAACCCTTCCACCCCCGTGGTCAGCTATTTCGAGCTAATATACGTATTTTAATTTTTTTATCCATGAGTTCATCTAAACGTTTAATCATTAACTGCGGCGCCAGTCGAGTCACTGCAGCGGTGGTTTCTTCGCACGCAGGGAGTCTTCGGATCGAAAAGTTGGTCACGGAAGAGCTTCAATACGATTTCTCAAATGAGGAAGCGATCCTGCCAAGTGTGGGCGCAGCGCTGCAGGTGTTGGCGCAGACTCACAAGCTTTCTGGTAAAGCGACGCTGATCATTCCTGGGAATCAGGTGCTAACGAAGACGATTCGCATCCCGCACATTGAAGAGGCTAAGCGTGCGCAGATTATCGCCTTTGAAGCACAGCAAAATATCCCTTATCCGCTAAACGAAGTGGTTTGGGATAGTCAGGTTGTCGGTGATGATGGTGTGGAGACTGAAGTGCTGTTCATTGCGGCGAAGTCAAACTTGGTGGATGAGTTTTGTGGTTATGTGTCTGCGGCGGGGTTTACGGCGGAGGGTATCAGTGCTGCGACGGTGCTGGATTATAACGCGCTCCAATTCGCGTACCCTGAATTGGATGACGATGTGCTGTTGGTCAATATCGGTGCGCGTTCGACCAACCTACTGTTCCGCAATCCAGAGGGGTTCTTCGTGCGTAATATTCAGTTGGGCGGCAACTCACTTACGCAGAATATAGCCGACAGCCTCGGTAGGCCTTTCGTTCAAGCGGAGGCGGTGAAGCACAAGTTTTTTGCCGGGAAGAACGGCTATTCTGGGGATGACTCAGGTGCGCAGCTGCTAAACACCTGTTCCGAGTCGTTCATGCGCCGCATGAGCCAAGAGATTACGCGTTCAATCGTGAACTATCGCCGGCAGAAGGGTGGCGCCGCACCGAAGCGCATTTTGTTGAACGGTCGGGGTTCATTGTTGCAGGGCTTAGCCGAGCAACTGTCGACCACTCAAAAAGTGCCAGTCGAGTTTTTTGATCCACTGCAAAATGTCACGTTAGAAGGAACGATTGATACCGATATCGATGTGCTTCGTATGCAGACCAGTGAGATCATCGGTGAAGCCTGTCGCGGGATGATCCCAGATACCGCGGGAGTGAATCTACTGCCGGAGAGCATTCAAAGCGCGATGGCGTTTGCCCAGAAGAAACCTTTCATTTTAATTGCGGCGGCCTGCCTCGCGTTGGCACCGTTCCCTGCCTTAGTGGCCTTTAAGAGTGCCAACTCAGCCTATTCCGAGCAGGTGCAGGTGATTCAGTCTGGCCTTCAGCCACTACAGTCGAGTCTAGTGCAGATCCAAGACTTTCAAGCGCAAGCCGAAGTGGCTAGTCAAGCGATTCAACGCGTCGAAGGCTTGGTCAATTCTAAATCAAACTGGATTCAGTTCTTCGCCGAGCTGCAGGAGAGTCTTCACCTCGCCGAAGATGTGTGGCTGGATAAGCTCAATATTCTGCGTGAGCAGTCTGCGGATGGGAAGTCCTCCTATGAAGTGGTTGTCGATGGGCAGTTGCTTGTGCGTGAGGCTGTCAATGGCGCGGAGAATGTGGATGAAAACGCATTGTCCGATCAGCTGAAGAGCTTGCGTGCTAGTTTTGAAGATTCTGAGTTCATCGTCTCGTCGCATTCACCTGTTATTACTTGGACCAAATTACAAGAAGGTCTCAATGTTCTCCCTTTCAGTATCAATTTGGTCGTGGATCCGGCTAAACCATTATAATTCCTATGGGTTTATTTAAGAAAAATCCTGCCTTCTGTGCCTTCTGTGTGGTTGCTGTGCTCGTATTTGCGGCCGGCGCTGCGCTAGTCGTGATGGAATCCGGCAAGCTCTCGACGTCGAAGCAAAAAGTTGCAAGTGCAGATAGCCAAATTAACGGCTTACTGGCTGCGAACCCGGCTCCGACTCCTGCAAATGTGCAAGCTGCCCAGCAAAATGCTGAAGCGCTGAGCGCTAAATTGCTAAGTATTCGCGAGAATCTACAGCGTGGCTCACGCTTAACGATTTCGAATGACGGCACGCGAGTCATGTCTGGCTTGCAGAAGTATATATCCAATTATCGCAGGCAAGTCGCGTCGCATATTAATGCGGCGCAGGTCGCAGCGCCGATTCAGATCCCGGATGATTTCGCGTTCGGTTTTGAGAAATATCTTAAAACGACGAATATTTCAGAAGATTCGAGCATCGTGCCTCAGTTGGATAAGCAGCGCCAGGTGCTGAGCTACATTCTGAATCAATTGATTGCGGCTGATCCGGCCGGCATTCAAGTCGTGGAGCGTGAACTGCTGGGAAGTGCGGACACTAAGGTGTCTGGCTTTCAAATCAACCCAGCCGTCTCAGCTCGGGTGCCAGGTGCGATCGATACGCTCGCCTTTCGCGTGACGTTTACCGGCTATACACCGACCCTACGTAAGTTTCTTAACAATCTAGCGCAGTTTGATCTGCCGATCGTGGTGCGCAGTGTCGTTGCGGATCGTCCGGCGACCAATGCGAAAGCCGCAAAATCGAAGCAAAGCAAGGCGAGCAACATTGACGATATCTTCAGTGTGTTCGGTGGGTCTTCTGCCCCTGCTGAGGCCGCCTCAGCAAAGGCTGCACCGCAAGCCAATCAAACACCTGTGATCTCCGAGACAGAATCCAGCTTTACCGTGACTCTTGAATTTATCGAAATCATCCTGCCCTCTAATTCTGAGGAGAACCCTGCTTAATCTCACATGAATAAAATATACGATAAACTGCTACTCGCAGTCGCTGTATTAGCACTCCTCGCGAGTGTTGGGTTTTATGTGATGAAATCGGCAGAGCTGCCTACGGCTGCGTTGCAGCTTGGCCAGCCGAACGATAATCCATATCAAGTGATTCCCGTACCAACCTCGTCTGCAGTCACGGTCACGTGGCCGCAGGCTACAGAGACCAGTCGGCAGCCTACGGATGAGCTCTACGATGTGTTTACGCCGCCAAAGATTTGGGTCAATGCGGACGGTTCTTTTGGCTTCAAGTCTCCCATCGATAAGACCCTGCCAAAGCCGCCATTTGGCATTTATCTGGCGAAAATCAAACGTGATCCGTATCGCCTCCAGATCGAAGGCTACATCGAAGAAGACTTAAACGATGCCTCCAAGAGCTTGGTGCTACTGTTCGACGAAGAGCAGCAGCAGCAGGTACGTGCCCGCGTCGGCCAAGCGAAGGCGAAGTCCGAGTTTATCCTCGTAGACTTCACCATCGAGCGGGTTAAAGACAAGGACGGCAATATCTCTAAGAACGTGAATGTGACCTTACTGGATCAGCGCTCAGGCGAACAAGTCATTCTCACGCACGGAGAGCGCTTGTACCATGATAGCACCACGATCATCCTACGTTCGAACGAAGATGCATCGGTTGAAATTGTACTCGATGAAGCGCCCCAAGCGTTCGAAACCCCTGCAGGCAAATACCTGTTACAGGAAATAAACCTTGAAGCATCCAGCGTCACAGTAAACAAACTAGCGAATCAAGAGCTCGAATTGGACTCTGAGACCGAGCAACTCTACCTGACTACCTCAAACGAACCAGAAATACCCACCACCGCAGACCCTGAACCCGCATCCGATCAATCCTTCGATTTCAATTTCTAAGACTCAAAAAATTTAACAAATAGCCACCATGCTACCTCTAAATATGAAAAAATATCTCGCTTCACCAAAGCGCGCCTCAGCCATCCTGATGGCTGCCGCGCTTGTAACCTTTACTGTCGTCGGGCCACCAGTGGCCGAGGCACAAAATGCACCTGAGAAAATTCAGCTGATGGCCGCAGCGCTGCGCGCTCGTGATTCGGGCGACCTCACGCTGGCCAAGAATAAGACAGAAGAGCTGATCAAGATCGCGCCGAACGATAGCAACGTGCAACGTCTGCTCGCTTCGATCAACAAGGACCTTGATCGCAGCGCAGCGAGTGGCGCCGTATTTGGCCAAGCAGCAGATGCGTCGATCGACGCGGTGATGACTACTCAGACTGCGACGGCTCAGTCAACGCCGGCTAAGGCACCTGCTGAGCCCAAGGTGGCAGCTGCCTCAGTCGCAGACTCACTCGTCACCGCCGCTGCCGCCGATCAGGATGCCAAGATTGCCGCCGCTAAAAATGCGCTCGACGAAGCAGAGCAACTTGCAGAGCTCGGTGCTTATACGGAGGCCGCTGGATTGCTCAATGCAGCGAGTGCTAGCCTCACACTCAACACGTCGACCGCAGATGTGCTCGACGATCTCGACGATGCCAAGGCAGCCATCGTGTTGACCGAAGCCAAAGCACTGGCGGCATCGGGTGATGCCAAGGGCGCGGAGGCACTGCTCGAAGACTATCGCGCAGCAGGTGGCAATTCCAAGGCAGCCAAATCGTTGGCAACCGATCTGGATCGTCAGATTTCGAATCCATACGACCTGTCGATTCAAGACATCAGCCCTGAATATGTGGCACAAAGTAAAATCGTTCGTGATCTGCTGACACGTGGCCGTGCCCAATATCTGAATGGTGATTACGACGGTGCTGCTGCGACATTCAAAGAAGTTGAGGCGCGCGACGCAAATAATGCCGAAGCGAAACTCTTCCAAACTCGTATTGCCGAGATTCTCGGCGGGATTCACGCTCAGAATCAATACAAGACCCGTGAGCAGATGTTGACGGAGGTCGAGCAAGGCTGGGAACGTCCCAAGGTATTTGATATCAACACCGGCGCACAAGTTGTTGATGCGGGCGATAGCAGCACGCAGCGCAAGTTGAGCAGCATTATTATTCCACAGGTTAATTTTTCTGGGATGGAATTGACGCGTGTGATTGAAACACTGTCTGAGCTGTCTGTGGAATATGATCCAGAGCGTGTCGGCGTAAATATTGTCGTGTTGTTTAATCGCGAACAGAGCAATCCACGGGTGAACATCAGCCTGCGTAATTTGAATCTCGATCGTATTTTGCAGTTCGTCACCCAACAGGTGAACTTCGCTTACGACGTCGGTGCGGATGCAGTCACCGTCGCTCCGAGCGATGGCTTAGATGGTACGTCTAATACGATCACCGAGTTTTTCCCGATTTCACGCGCAACTGTGATTCGTCTGACTGGATTTCGTGATGTTGGCGGCTCGTCTGGCGGTTCAGTCGATCCATTTGCAGCCCCCTCCAGTGGTGGTTCCAGCGCACCTTCGCAAAACGACGAAGTCGAGGCATTGCAGGTCTTCTTCCAAAGTGCGGGCGTTAACTTTGATCTACCAGGCGCGAGTCTCGCGTTTGACGGTGAGCAACTCATCATTACTCAAAGCCGCCGCAACCTTGAGCGCATGCGCGTTATCTTGCGTAACTACAACGAAGTGAAGCAGGTTGAAATCGAATCCAAGTTCCTTGAAGTCCAACAGGGCGACCTCGAAGAGCTCGGCTTCGACTGGACGGTGAATGGTGGTGCCTATGGCCTTCTCGATGGCACCGGCGCGCCTGTTATTGGACCTGATGGCGAGCAGCTAAATGGCTATAATCGCAGTGCCTCAACGCAGAATCGCAATCTAAGCTCCGCGTTTACTACTGGGCTCCAAGCCTCGGCAGTTAGAATTAATGGTGAGATCGCGGCGGTGAATTCAGCGCCTAGCCTTACCTCTGTGATCGACTTAGCGAATCGCGCTACAGATACCTTCACCGCGACTGGCTGGTCCGTGGCAGGTGCGGATGTCGATCTCGCGATCAGAGCACTGTCTCGTAAGACGGGCAGCGATTTGATGAGTGCGCCGAAAGTCACCGTGCTTTCCGGCAAGCGTGCCACCATAACCGTGGCGCAAGAGCTGCGTTACCCAGAAAGCTATGGCGACATCGAGTCGACCGTGTCTTCGGGTAGCAGTGGTGGTGGTGGTGATAATAATGGCGGCGGCGGTGGTATCTCCATCACTGCAGGCACACCGCAGGATTTCGTCACTCGTAATGTCGGTGTTGAAATGACCGTCACTCCAAACGTTGAGAACGATGATACTATCAGCCTTATCTTGGAGCCACGTGTCACAGAGTTTGAAGGCTTTGTCGAATACGGTGGTCCCAGTGTTGCGCTTCAAGGTGATCTGACGGTGACCGTACCCGCGGGCTTCTACCAGCCGATCTTTTCGGTGCGTGAAATCACCACCGAAGTGACTGTCTACGACGGTGCGACCGTGGTGATGGGTGGATTGACTCGTGATGAAGTCAAGACCGTCAATGATAAGGTGCCAATTTTGGGTGACATTCCAGGCATCGGTCGTCTGTTCCGTTCCGAAGGGGAGTCGCGCCAAAAGCGCAATCTGTTGATTTTCGTCACGGCCAATCTGGTCAGCCCAGGTGGTTCGCCAGCTCGCCAGAACTATCGTAACGTGAATGCGAACTCATTGTTCCAGAATCCAACGATCATGACGCCTGCTGGCACCGTAAATCGTTCGATCGACGCAGTCGCGGAGTAATTTAACTCTAACAGTTTCTTGCAAAAGCCCGCCGGCATTCGGCGGGCTTTTTTGTGTTTGCCCTGCGCGGTATCCGAGCTTCCGCGTAGCCGTTCCGAGCCAGTCCGCTGGCGACAACCCTCAATCGTGAGATTGTGGAGCATCGTGCCAGTAATTACCAAAGTCTGAGGACATCGGTTCGATGTGCCAGAAAGTGTAGGCTCATCGTGCGTTTGTGCCCTTGTATGGCATTCTCTGTTTGCGAGCTCACTGCTCTGCTTGTCGCTGATGCGCTTTCCGCGCTCAAAGGCAGCAGACGCGATCACGACCATAACGCCTTTTCACGCGCTCACCTGGTTGGTTGAACTTCGTTAAGCTGAGCGATCTCGTTGATCGCCTTCTTGTGCTTCATCGCCTGTAGGTGGACCTTTGATTTTATCTGTGGAATATTCCGAGCGCAGCGACACCTGCCATGTTGTGCGTATTCGCTCCATTGGTCGATTTTCTTATTATCGATCCAAATAAACCACTTGTCCATTCTTTCGGGGCTACTGCTGTCTTTCTGAACACCCTGATTGAAGTGATGATTAAAGAAATTTCGTGTGGCACAGAGTTCCAGTTAGTTGCTGGATTTTGCTGATTTCTTATCTCAGTGAGGGGCGCAATTTTTATTTAAACTTAAGAATGCCGAGAACCCAGTGCTATTTGTATCTTGTTTATCTGCTACGTGCCAGATGGGGAGTCTTTTTTTAGGTCTGCCTCTGTTTAAGAGGCCGTGTACGCTGGCCTTGCTTTTTTCATGTTAACGTGTAATTAGTTACTGCAAACGAGTATTTTAAGAATATTCTTGCACTATAACGTGCACTTTGGGTTAATAGCGGATTAATACTTATGATACCCCTCCCTCCTCACTTTTATCGATGGCTTCGAGCACTTCCCCTCCTCTTGGCTCTCTTCGCCAGTGCCGTCAGCGCACGAGTGCTAAGCTCTGGTTGTACATTTATGTCTCAGCAGGCGAACCGAAAGAAATTTAATACGCTTTGCGAGAGTGGGCAGTGTGCCATACTATTAATGAATAT
>Ga0209092_10001437_pt1 | contig 23205 bp, 18 predicted proteins | sample FraStrMetagenome_FD_187446 | JGI IMG/M metagenome (GOLD analysis project Ga0209092, IMG submission 187446) | Marine eukaryotic phytoplankton communities from Arctic Ocean - Fram Strait ARC3M Metagenome (SPAdes) (version 2) | ecosystem: Environmental > Aquatic > Marine > Oceanic | place: Fram... | reverse complement strand
AAATGATGTTGGCTGCTAAAAAGGCTGGCAAACCATCATTCGTTTACAACGGTCATACATACAAAGGAACAAAACATCCACGTTTAGGAATGGTTTACAGAAAGGGATAATTAATGATTCCCCTTCTTTGATCTCTTGTAATGAGACATATCTTTATTATAATATGCTTTTGTATAATTATGCATATTGTTTTTTGACTTTCCGGAAAGCATATGGTTTTTTGACTTTCTGGAAGATTTTATCTCAACATATGTTTTATTTCCTTTATTATCGACTACCGTCAAGTCTGGGGTGTTCATTGTGTATTGTGATGTGGCGTTGTAAAGGCTACCGAACATAGCAATGGTTAAAAGATTATTCATCGTGTATGTGTTTGTTTGAGACTATTTAAATTCAAATACCAAACTTCAATTTTTTAAATATATCAAATTATCAGTAAGGGACAGTTAATTGTACGATTCATAGTTATTGTTTGTTTTATGAGTATTAAAAAATATCGTTTTTTATTCAATTTTATAAATACTTAAAATATTTTATACCTCGTGCTTCATGCACTCTTATCGTCGTTCCTACAGTTGAAAACATAGGGTTCAAGTTCGTTTTGTTCGTTTTGTTCGTTTCTTTCTACATTTTTTTTTGCTTTTCTTTTTTCGCCTTGTTTTTCTTTTTTTCCTACGTTTTGTTCTAGTTTTACGCATTTTTCTTTTTTTCGCACCACCACGCTTCTTCTTGTAATCCCAACCCATCGAAGGAGCACCGGTAGCTTTTGCGTAGCCATAGCGTGGTCTCTTGAAAGCATCACGGTCCTTGGCCCATTTGCTAGTGATTCGACCAACGGACGTAAACAACTCAGCGAATATTTTTTTAATATTATCCCCATCGGTGAGGTCCAATCGACCATTTACGGGGAGAGGGAGTCCTTTTTTGTGTTCCGTCGTCGAACGCGTAACGCAAGCAGACTCGACCTCTGGAACTAATAATTCAAAACCATATTTTTCCTGCGAATATTCTGATCGTTTATTGATAGCATTATTTATTATACATTTGGTATTATTGAAATATCTATCAATAATAAAATATTCACTTAAAAGAGAACTATATTTTTTTCCTCGCTCCGAACGTTTGGTTTGATAATTTATGTAAATTGTGTTTCTTAAATTTTTACATAGTCTAACGCTCAATGAAGCAACGTATACATTATTTATTTTAAGTAAGTAATGATAGTCGTGTGATTGTGTGGCGTATTCCTGAGGAAATATAACATCCTGCAATCGTTGTGTCTTCTCCGTGTATTCCTTTTTTTGTACCGCCCAACCGGCCACGCGCCGCGGGATATTTACCAATATCTCAATTTGAATTCCATTAGAAGAAAGTTTATTTTTTAGCTTCTTAAAATCATCCTTAAGACGAGTATGTTCTGTTTCAGATAAATCGTTATTTGTGTATTTACAAAAAGACATATATATATATATATATATATATACTAGGATTTTTATAATTTTTGATTGAGTTGTTTAACATTCTTTTGCCCCCGTATAAAGAATTAATAAAATATTTTACAACAAGAATATGCTGATAATTAAAAAATTTTTTATTTTAAATATTTTACATAATGAAATTAAAAGATATTCGGGATTAGCTTTGAATGTCCATATTTTTCATTAAAAAATTTTCTTTATTTTTTCTTTCAGTTTATCTTTGTTCTTAAAATATAACGCACCCAAGGTTCCTCCTATTAACCCACCAATCAAAACCTGTTGAATTGTATGGTCCAAAAATATGCACGTCATGTTATTAAAAAATACAAAGGCAAAACCAAAAACAAACAACAACTTAAATTATTACGTCAAGCCGTTTTTGCTAAAACAGCGAAAAAATGGAAAAAGGGAAAGCGTAAAAAGAAAATCCACACACGTAAGTAATTTAGTAGTATTTAAATTTAAAAATATAATATTAATAATAACTATAATAATGATGCAACCAAACCCTTTTGAGAACACTGATGGGGACACCCAACCTTTATTGAGCAAAAACGCCGATTCACAAAGTTACGTGGATAGAGCAATTCCTTCATGGGATGATTTAAAAGACAAATACGACAAACGCTGGAAACAAGAAAAAGAAAAGTTCCAACAACAACTAAAGGCAAATTTTTTTGCTTTAACAGAGAGATTTGCTTCTGGACAACAAGAGATCTTTGTTTTAACAACTCCCGAAAGACGTGAGAAACTATACACAGATGCTTTTTTGGAACTTTTTGAATCGGGGTTTGCACCTCATATCGGGGAAGTAGAAAGAATCGCGAGTAAAAGGTGTCGAAGACTTCTGGTTACATTGCCAATTAATCACCTTGCATGACTAACGCGGATTGTTTTTTATGTAAAAAATGGAAAAATAAAAAAGAAAAAAGTTTTATTATGTTTTGGAATGTGTTATTATTAAATCTATTATATATTTACTTGCTAATTAAGATATTCATTATCAAAATTTGAATCCATGGTATCAATAAATTCCAAACAGTTTGCATATTGTTTACGCAAACTCGTATTTAATAATTTATGTGCCTCCAATATTTGTTTTTTATTGTCTTCCAATGCATGCGATAATTCGCATTCTGTATCATCACCACTTCCTTCTTTAGTTCCTTCCTCATCGCTTCCGCCGTGATCGCTTTCGTGGCTGCTTTCGTGGCTGCTTTCGTGGTTGCTTTCGTGATCGCTTTCGTGGTTGCTTTCGTGATCGCTTTCGTGATCGCTTTCGTGATCGCTTTCGTGGTCGCTTATCTTTGGGTGATTCAATGTTCCCGCGATGCCCTCGAGGTTTTCACCACCCCCTTCATCTGTATGATCGCTTTCATTATCGCTTCCATTATCGCTTCCATTATCGCTTCCATTATCGCTTCCACTTTCCTGTTGACTATTGTCGCCGCTATTATTGAGATCATCGCTCGCTTGTTTAGCAATTAACGATGCTTGCAATGCCTGTTGATTTGCTTGCAATGCCTGTTGCTGCAGATTTTCAACTCTCTTTTCCTCTAATTCCCTCTCATTAATTTTATGAGTGAAATGACTCTCAATTTTTGACCATACACCATTTTTGATAAGTTTCAACATGCGTATGAGTGATTTTGGAAAATCAGATGGGTCTAATTGATTCTTATTGCTTTGAACGCCTAATATGTTATCCATTTCATTATCTTGTTTGCAAGTCACGTTATACTCAAGTTCCGATTGAAGCAAACATATTTTTGCAAAACTGATAGGATTTGCTCGAGCACTTGAGTGGGGAAACCCTGGTATATTGAAATTTGCGATGAATTGCTTATTTCTCTGAATCCGACACTTCACTATTTCAGTTGTAAACGTCCCTTTATTTTTTTGATCATTGATAAATGTCCCGTTATATTTTCCAAATGTATTTTCGACAGGTCTTTTTAGCATGCGAGGGTCAAATTCATTGAATATTTCATCGTCTTTTCGAAGAGCATTGGTAAATGTAAAATCTCCTATCTTAGTATTGTTACATATAATGATTCCATCAGATGCCTCTGTTTTGCATCCATTAACACCATGAGACCTGAACTCAAGCCACTCTTTTTGTTCATTGCCTTTTTTCCAAATATAACGATATTTCTGTGTTGAATTATCTTTATAAACTGAGATCGTTTCTTCATGAATACCCGTATAAAATTGGTTGGGGTCGATTGAATCCATATATTTATAAGGATTAAAAGAATATTTCTTTATTCCAGAGCTTAAATCCAAACAACTAAGCTTTCCTTCTTCATATAAATCTCCGAGAATAAAATCAAATCTATTATTGGGCAGGAGTTCTTTTTTGCGTTCTTCAACAAAATTTTCTAGTAAAGTATTGCAACAAGGTTGGTTGAACGGTAAACATATGATTGTTCCGGGTTTGCTTTGTTCGATGTCTGCGTAATCCCTAAGTTGATCAAACTGTTTGATATCATTGGGGGTCATTTCCTCTATTGGACAACCGTTGCACCAATCGATTGTCTTTTTTTTACGATCTAAAATATCTTTCCATAATATTGTTGTTTTTGAGTATTCCCCACCTTTTTTTGAAAATATAACGGTTTTTGTTTCATTACTCAGTTTCAGATATGCTGCTTTGCCACCTTTTCCAGAGATCCCACTTGTTTTTTCTCCATCGTGATTTTCAGCACCAATTTTTAGAAGTTTGTTCTCCATATCATCCATGTTCATTCCATTTCCATTATCCACAATATAAATCATTGCTTCTTGGGCAGCCTCAATCCTCTTATTTGAATCAATAATACAACAAACTTTTGTTGACCGCGCATCACTACAGTTAGTTAGCGCTTCCAACCATGATTTAAATATTGTAAAGCCATTTCTTCTAAGGTCTCTAATTATGCCACTAGAACAAATGGATCCAGCCATACGCTTGGCTCTTTTTCCTTTTTTAATTTTTAAATGCCGTTTTAGTTTGAAACTTGGAGCTTTGGAATTCATTTTGGGAACGTTTTGAGAAGACATTATTTTGATTTATTTTACTAACATATATTTGCATTATTCTATTTCAATTTTTTAAAAAATTTGAATATAGATTTATTTGGAATGTATTATTATTGAAAAAAAATAATAAATTTATTCATTAATGAGTATTCCTTCACAACAAGACGCCGACCACGTTGCCTTAATTTTAGTTAATGCTTATAGAAACGATAATTTATTGTGTTTGATAGGAGCATTTGGCGTTACTGTTCTCGTTTTGAACTGTATTACTTCCTTTGTTTTCAATTTCACTTTTAATTAAAATTTGTTTTCTTTTCATTGTAGTTAAATAATTTTCAATAATACGAGCAACAATGGGATCATTATTTGGATTTTCAATAATTTGTGGGTCCATAATGTTTTTATACAATTAATTATAAATTATTTTATAATCAATTTATTCGTATCTTATATATATAATGAATGGTAAAAATCGCAAAGTAAGAGGTTGTTATAGTAGAGTATCTAGATCATATGGCTTTGTACCGAGACCAGACCCGATAGAACCAGTTCCGCCGAAATTATATAATTTACCAAAATTTACCCAACAATTAAAAAACAATTGCTCGCAAGTGCAAAAGGGATTGTTAAATTATTTTGAAAATTTCGGACATCACAACAAATTTGAAGAGTATTCATATAATTCCAATACATCTAGAAGAATTATAAAATTAAGACAACGTCATTTTAATAACGGAACGGTTCGTATTACCGTGCCTGGAATCTATGTTTTACAAGAAAACATAGTTTTTAACCCCAATGAAAACAATGATTTCTTCCCAACTGGGCAACAAATGATAAGTCAATATCCTGTTGGAAATTGTGGGGCATATCATTTAGGATTTTTCGCAGCAATTACAATTGAAGCAGCAGGTATCATATTGGATTTGAATAACTTTACAATATCACAATCTAAATTTCACACATTGCAACAACGCTTTTTCTCTCATATTGAATTAGCTAGTGCGCCATTTATACCCAAACAAGGACCTGGTTGCTTTTCCTCTGAAAGCACTTATTCGGCAGCGAATTCCGTTCTCATCAGAAATGGTAAATTAGGAAAATCATCGCACCATGGTATTCACGGCAACGCAATGAAAAACATAGTTTTGGATAACTTGGAAATTTTTGATTTTGAAGTCGCTGGTATAGCATTGAATGGAACTGATTTAGGTATTATTAACAATATTAAAATTCGAAATGTATCAGAAGATATTCCAGTGGTCTCGACATACTCACAAGCCAGATTTATAAGAGGTTTTTTACCAAAAATATTAAAAAAGCATTCAAATCCCACAATAAATATAGAAGGTTCCTCAAAAACATATTTGGATATCTCTAGTAATTTATACAATGCTTTAGAAACAGCAAAGAAAAGCATCATTGATTCAATTGGCGACATCCCAGAATTATTCAAAAATACTACTGAATTATACGATGGTAATGTTTACGGTATGGTATTAAATGAAAAAGGAGTAGTTATTAATGGTTTCATAAGAGACAGAGATGGCGCAATTGGGAATAAAAACATTTATTTACAGGATATCACGATAGACCAAATTATTTCAAATCCCGTCGAAATAATAGGACTAAATTCTTCCCCTGAAAACGAAGGCGCATATGGTGCTAAAATGCAGGCTGGACCAGCAGGAGATATTTTGGACATATCCAACATACAGACACCAACTAGAATATACAAACCAAATGTTTTGTCAGATGCTGAAATATTTATCGGAAAATACAATGACCCCAAGATAGGAACGACAAGTATACAAGAAAAAATAGTTGAATGGGTAGAACAACAGACAGATTTATCGGGCGTAATGTCTACAAATGGATTTTATTTTGTAGATAAAGGCGATTCCATGGGACATACAATGAAGGGAAATATTGGATTATTTATATCATCAGGTATAGACATTAAAGGTAATAATATAAATGTTTCAAACGTTATAAGTAAAGGGACTGATGTTGGGACATCTCCGTTAATCAAAGGTGTTCGTAATCTACAACAAATGCAGGGCGCGACATCAAATGGTGTATTATTTACTGGATCAACAAATATTGAAGTGAATGGTTCCGTATCGGGTATATCATCGGATTCAGGTAATGCATACACGCATGACCTTTATTCCATTTCGGGAACAAATATTAAATTTAACGGAACATCTGTTTCAAATAACGAATAATTTATATAAAATTTTAACATATATAAATTATATATGGACCTAAATATCGGCAACTATTCCAGTGGTGAATTATTAAATTTATTATATTTACCAGTAAAAAACACATATACACTAGATGATTTAAGGGACGCAACTGTAGAAAAGTTGGAAATTATTATAAGCGCTGAAGATGAAACAGTGGATAAAAATTCTTTATTTAATTTTTACAAAGACGTATTTATCAGACTTGCTAATATTTTAGATTTGAATATACCACAATATGTCAAGGATGAACTTGAAACGCGCAGGAAAGGTTTATTGCCCAAACTAAATAATAATACCGTTTTTAAACAAAGCAATAATTTCGTGGTAAAACATGAAAACGCACCAACAATTAATACATTCCCTTCTCAATTCAAATCAGGTATAATCAACCCACTTCAAAGAAAAAATGTTAAAAAAATACTCAATATTAATACGAGGTTTAGAAACAACTATTCAAAAACGCAATCGACAGATTTCATATTTTCTCTCCCATACACTATAAAAAAAGTATTGTCCTTAAAACTTGTTGACTTTGAACTATGCAATACTGTGTATAATTTTTCAACATCTTTAAACAACAATACATTCACGGTTTCGGTGTATAGTAAACCGGACCAAATTGTTACAATTTTGGACGGGTTTTATACACCCACTCAATTAGAAACATATTTAAACAGTATTTTATTAAATAACGTTAAAATTAAATTTGAAAGTTTAAATGGAAAATTCTATTTTTATGGTAATCCCAACTTTGATTTGGATTTTACGCCACAAAAATCACACTGTTCTAAGACATACCACGGGGAAGTTTCAAAAGTTCAAATGGGACCAGGATGGATAATGGGTTATAGGAAAACCAAATACGTATGGGATGGAGAAAAAAATGATTTAGCAACCAGTGTCGTCTTACCTAGTTCACCCAATTCATCATTGAAAAATGTATATTTACCTGAAGCACCATTCGATTGTAAAGGCACACGGTATTTCCTGCTATCTATAAACGACTACAACAATAATCATGGATCAACCATAATTTCACCATTTAAAGAAGATATGTTAGCTGATAACAACGTTTTAGCAAAAATTCCTTATAAGGGGAGTCCCTTTTCATTTAACATCGAGGATAGTCATTGTCGTTATATAAAAAGAGAATATTTTGGACCAGTAAATCTTAACAGATTTAATATAAAAATATATGATGAATATGGTAGAATAATAGATATTAATAATGTTGATTATTCATTGTCTTTTGAATTGGAAATCTTATATGATTTATAATTACTCAATTAATTCAATCCTAATTTTTTCTTTCAGTCTATTTTCATCTTTGAACGCAAATAGTCTGAATTTTTGATTTGAGTTATTTTCTCGATCGTGCATGCTCGTAAATCGATTTACCATTTTCAATTCGGGGACATAAACCATATATTGAAATAGTGCATCATTTCTGCGAATTTTATCAAATATAAAACCATTGTGTATTTTATCCATAACGGCTTTATCGGTTGTGCATATTTTTAACAAAGAACAATCATTTTGTACTTTCCTAATAGATTTCATAGTGGTATTAATATACTCAAACGATTTACCACAAGTCCAGTTGGTATGGAATTTTTTTGATTTTTCAGAATAAAGAAATAATTTTTTATTATCTTGGAATTCTAAAATGTTTAGTAAATCCACTAATCTACGAATAGGGGACGTTATATGCACGTATGCGTCAAACTTTAAAATATCATGACTTTCCAACTGTTCTATTTTGACGTAAGCGCCGCCAAAACTGTTCCACATTTTAAGAAATTTTGATACATTTTCTGGTATATTTTCAGGGGATTTATAGGTTTTATCGGATTTAACAGACCTGAAAATCCCTTTTTTCATTATAACGAACTCTTTTGCTGTTAGATAATTCATCAAAATCATCAAGTAAGCAATTACGTCATGTCCCGTGTTAATAGTATCCACATATGTTCTTTTATTATTCAAATTTTTTGTTAGGACCAATGCTTTTTTGAATATTTCATTCGTCAACATCTCGTTTGTTTCATATCTTAAATTTTTTTTTACGATAATGGCCGTATTAAAATATTTTGTTTTTGTAATTTCATATGTAGTTTTATCAATATAAACATCTAGAGTAAAAGCAAATCGTGTTCTGTTTTCCTGTAGACTACAAAGCGCATCGGATAATATTGTAGGCAACATTGGTCTTTTTCTGTCGGGTAAATAAATAGTCGATATTCTTTGAGAAAACGAATCCCATAAATCCAATGCATCCATCCACAAAGATACATTTGATATATATATACTAAGCAATTGCGTATTCTCATCTATATCGGATAATCCAAAAGCATCATCAAAATCTTTTGAACCAGATGGGTCAATTGAAATAATATTGATATCTCTTCGATCAACAATATTATAATCATTCATAATTTTATCAATAAAATGTTCTTCTGATTTATTTTTCAATTCGCGCATTGTTTTTTTTGTAAAATCCTGTATAGATGCATATAAACTTTTACAATAAAGTTGATATTCATAGAAATTATCAAGAACGGATACGTCGCCCAACACATTCACCAACCTACCCTCAGGGTGTTTTGTATTCCAATTGTTAAATTCAAATACAACATATTTATTATAAAGCCTTTTCTTAAATCCCATTTTAACTGTATAAGGAACTAGAAATTCAGGCATACGCCTATCGTCGGGAATACATCTATAAAGCGGTCTATTATTTTTTGATTTCCCATATATACGATTTCCCTCTACAACAAGAATTGCCGGAATGCTCGGCATTGATCTCAATGATGAATGAACTATCTCAATATTTCCAGATATATTTAACTTAAATATATCCTGATTAAATAGCTTACCTTTTATGGGGTCAATATTGACGTCAACTGATTCACTTGTTTTAGCATTTGTTATTTCAAATTCTTTATAATGTCTATCAGCAACGTTGATTCTTAAAACATCGTTTAATGCTGTCATATTATTTTAATAATTATCACAATAGTATTACTAATTCAATTTTATAATTCCGATAAAGTATCTGCGATGTTTTTTCCTATAAATAAAGCTTCGTCTTGTATTGTTTTATGTTTAAATAAAGGATGTTTCATGGACCCCTCTACTGTGATCCCCATAGTATAATTATCAAGTGAAGTAGCTCTTGATATCTGCTCTGGGTCAAATTCATAATGATCTTTAAGCTGAAAGTGTTTGTTTTTTTTATTCATTTTTTTATTTATTGTATCAAATAATGGATGCTTGTTTTTTAATTCTACCAAAAAATGTTTTTTACAAGTTTCATCTCCATGTAAATCAAATACTAAATGAAACCCAAATTTATCAATTTGTTTTTTAATAGCATTAGTTTCGTTGGATTTATTTTTATACCAATCGGTATTCAAATTTATACCCTTTGAATTTACATACCAATGACCAAGCTCGTTACCGTCGGGATTAGCATTTGGTATAATATAAAATGTATATTTTTTATATAGTGTTTCTCGTTTCTTCTTCATTCTTTTATAAAAACCTTCTAATATCCATGAACTTATAGTTTCACCTGGGTGCTGACCGCTAATCAACCATATGTTTCTGGGACCATTCCCGAAAGTCTTCATCAATAATCTATTTTTATTTTTAGTTTTTCCAATAACTTTTGCGTTTTTAAACAAAGATTTAGATTTTGAAAATGTATATGGTGGATAATACGCAAAATATACTGATGTTTTTTTGGAAATAAAATTCCAAATTAATTTATTGTTACTTAATTTGGTCGACGTTCTCTTCCATGTTTTATTATCATATGAATAACATACATTGAACCCTTTCCAAGAATTATCGAAATTTCTGATATTATGAATAATAAATTTTAATTTTTTATGCAATATATTTTTAACCTTAAAATAAAACCAGTTTTGATATTTATTTTTTGTTGATTTAGAATATGGTTCATTTTCTATTTCTAAATTAATTACACCATTTTTTATTGTCAACAATTTAATGTTTCCCGATTCAAATTTTGAATCAACTACAATATTTGTTGTTTTATTTTTTTTTATTGTTTTATTTTTTTTTATTTTTTTATTTCGTTTTGTTTTTACCATATATATATATATTACCGATAAGAAATTATTATTAATCACAATATTTCAAATTATTATAAATATATATAATTTCTCTTATATATTTAAATGAACTTTTTGAATTCACAGGACAATACACTTTTTTTTTCTAATTTTTTAAAAATCATAGACGGTTTGTTTTTGCTGTTTCTGGCTATCTCTGGTAACTTTATTGCTGAAACTTTAGGATGTCAAACACAAGAATTATTATCAAACAGCACGTGGGCAAAACAAGCGATGACCTTTTTTATAATTTTTTTTACACTTGATTATTCGGAAAGCGAAGTTGAAAGCCCCGGTTCCAAATTCATAAAGGCGCTTTTTGTGTATTTCTTTTTTTTACTGTTTGCTAAAATGGATATAATCCCTACAATTATCGTATTTGTTTTGCTGATAGCATTGTATGTTTCCAATAGTTACAAAAAATATTACGAGGCTGTATTTAAAAAAAAAGGAAAACCCAATAAACAAGATTCCTTTGAATATGCCGAAACAAAAAAATACATGGATGATATCCAAAAATTTTTGATGGGGTCTGTTATAGTAATTATATTAGCAGGATTCGCTTTGTATTTTAAAGAAAAAAAAATAGAATACAAAAGCGACTTCAGTTTTCATAAATTTATTTTTGGTGTTGTTAAATGTAAAGGAATGAAGTAATTATTATTTGCAATTATTACATAATAGCACCCGTTGTTACTACCGTTGTTAAACATTAAGGACGACGTTTAGACCACCGAGAGCGACCAAATTCAACGTACCGGTGTTACTACCGGTGTTACCACCGTTGTTGCAATTATTACACAATTGAAATCCACAATCACCACCGCAGCTCAAATTGGTACAAACAGTCAAAGCACCTTTGCCGCACGTCCCTTGTGCTGTGTTTAATCTAGTATTGGTTATATCATGTCCTACGCCGCCTGCTAAATTTCGCGACAACGGTTGGGGTTTTACACAAATTATACCTTTAAGAGGGTCGCTTTTTAGTGGTGCTTCTTTACAATATTTTTTTCTAGCGGCGGCACCCGCTGTAGCACCATTAACACCATAACGGCATCTCCAACCTGTGCCCGCTCCACATATTACAATACGTTGGTTAACACGATTGCTAATTGCTTTTGTATTAATATTTCTTCTACCTATCATCGATGGAAACCCTTGTACTTTCATCCCAGTTTGGTTAGTCTTTGTTCTCATTCTACCTTGCCATACTCTTTTAGGAACTCCTCCGCTCATTTATACATTACTTATATTTTTTTTAAAAGTAATTTATAATTTTTTTACTATATCTAATTTTATATTTTGTTTCTGTAACAACCCCATTACCAATTCGGGCATTATTGAAATTGTATTCATATATGTTCTGTATTGAAAATTACAAATAGTAGATAATTCCGAATATTCAATAGTATACCACCAATAAGCAGGTATATAAATTATTTGACCCTCGCGAAGTGTGATATCCAATACTTTAATTTTATCAAATTCTTTTTGATATTCTTTCTGCACATTCCAGGGATTTACAGAAGATCTAAATTCAAAATTTTCATAATCTTTTATGGTATTCAAATATTTACTACCTGATGGCGGTATTAATTTGAGATTAATGGAACCACTCGTCAAATAAAAATAATTTCTGTAATTCAAATTATATCTTAATGGTGTTTTACATCCGATAGAGCCGCTACATACATCATAATTACAATTTGAAACAAAATATGGCCTTAAAAAAGCATCATTATATTTAAATGTTTTTACTGTCCCAGTTTCTTTCAAGAAATCTTTATTTTTTTCGGTAATATAACATTTGTTTTTTCCATTTTGAAATAATTCAACGGCTTCCTTAAATAAAAAAGGCAAATACATTTGTTTTGAATCATCATCGTCTTCGGAGATATTTCTCAATTTAATATCAAAAGCACCATATTGTTCTTCTAAATTGGATAAATTACATTTTTCAACTATTTCTTGATTATCATAATCAAAAATAACTGGTTGTCTCAAATCGCAGACTTCTTCCAATTTATCCTTTGTTGGGCGTTCTATAGTATAAACTTCTAAATCATTGCTCATTTTCACTTGATATTGTATATGTAAATACAAAAACAATACCAATGAGAATATAAATATTGATAAAAAAATATTCATTACTAAATGTATTTTAGAAACGATTATTCGTTTTTTTCGTTAAAGCCGTTTTAATTATCTACAATTTTGGGAGCAATAAAGAATCTACAATATGATTTAGCTTCTTCTTCACTTTCAACATTTGTATCGTCCAAATTATACTGTATCTTCATGGGATATTTATCGCTACAATGAATTAGTATTTCATTATTCAATTTACAAAACCCGCATATATTATTCAAAAACCCCAATGTATAATTAATGTCTAAACTACAGTCTTCTTCAATGCTAAACATAACGATATCATCTTCTTTTATTGTAGCAGTCATTTTTCCTAGATTTCCCTGAGCTATCATTTCAATCGACTCTTCATTGCATTTAATATTAAGAGTATCGTTGAAAATAGAAGTTTCTTTGATAAGTTCAGAAAACTCATCTGAGGCGAAACACATGTCTGCCTCATATTCTACTTCTGGAATGTCCATAATACCCACATCAATGTCTATTCTGGACAATTCAAAAGTTTTACAAATTTGATTTTCACCAACGAATTTAATTGTAAGATAATCACTATTTGGATTAATGAGCATTTCAATCGTTTGGTCGTCTTTCAAGCAATTAATGATTTGGAAAAACGTCGCGCAATGTAAGCCAAATGTGTCTTCTTCCTTTGTTTCATATTTATCAAACCACTCGCTCTGAATTACCATTTCAAATAAAAGTGCATGTGTATTGTCCATTCCCTGCATATAAATTTTATCTGTTTTAAATGTGATATTTATCTCATCAACTATATTTTTTAAATTTTTGAAAATTGTTGAAAATGCAGATACTTTTTTCTTTGTTTCTAATGAGAGTTTCATATTCTATATTACTTTAAATAATATAGAATATCTTTTATCAATTTTTTATATTTAATCAGAATCACCACTGTCTTCGTCTCCATCATTGGTGGTCTCCGACACAGACAAAGTTACGTTTTTTTCCATTTTTTCCTCTAAAGCGGTTACTTTAGATAATAAGCCTTCGACTTTACTCGTCAAAAGTCTAAACTGTTCCGTAACAACAGCCAACTTTGTGGGAAAATTTCTAACGGTTGTTTCCAATTTTTTGGTATCACCTAAAGCTTTTTCGGAAGCGGAATGGGCGGCATCAACCACTGATCCAATTTTAACAACATTCTGTGCACTGGCTTCCAATGAAGCCATTACAACACCCATGCTATCTTCGACAGATGAAACACGTTCGCCCACTTCATCTGAACCACCTCCTCCTCCAACTGTATCAATAACCCCACCCATTGCTGTGTCAAGTTTGTTTAATCTTTTTTCATGAAACTGTAAAATTTGAGACATCTGTTGAAATCCATTGCCTGGTAATTGTCTTTGAGCCATTATGATTTTAATTGCTATTAATTTTTTTCATATAAAACGAATTATTCCTTCATATCCATGTTAATTGTATCGTGGTGACGATAATCAAAAATATCTATATCTGAAATATCATAATTATTAATATTCTTATGAGTTTTATTTATTTTAATTTTGGGAAAAATAAATGGTTTTTTTTTTAATTGATGTGTTAATGGTATAATATGATCGTCGTAAATATGAGCATCTCCGATAAAATGTACAAATTCTTTGGCTTTTAAGCCAGTATGTCTTGCTAAAATATGAGTCAAAAAACTGTAAGATGCTATATTAAATGGAACTCCTAAACCTACATCCCCACTTCGTTGGTACAAAGCACAAGATAACTCATCTTTTGAATTAACACTGAATTGTGTTAAAACATGACACGGAGGTAAAGCCATCTCATTTATCTGTACTGGATTCCAAGCAGACATTACTAATCTCCTTGAGTATTTCTCTTGAGGGTCATTCAACATATTTATGATATTTTGCAGTTGATCTTCTCCCTTCCCTTTGTAATCATCTTCACAGCTAGAATATGGGGCATTAAATGCCCTCCATTGGTGACCATATACCGGGCCTAAATCGTCTTCGCGATATTTTAAATTTCTAGAATCTAAAAACTCTCGTGAAGCATTTTTATTCCAAATATTAACATTCCTTTTTTTCAATAATAAATTATCCGTATCGCCACGCATAAACCAAAACAGTTCTTTTAGACAAGTCTTCCAAGCCAATTTTTTTGTTGTTAGTAAAGGAATTGTATCATTTTCCAATGAAAAACGCATGTTTGTACCAAAAATACTTCGGGTCTTGCCGTTTCTCCCAGTTATTTCATTGCCTCTTTGAATAATATCGTCAACCAAATTTAAATATTGATATTCGGGATGGGGAATTTGTTTCACTATTCTTGTTAAACGCATTTTAATATATCATAATATTCATTTTTTAATTTCTTTCTATAATTCATATGGAAGGTATTATTAAAGTAAAAACACCACAAGAAGGATTCGTCAAGCATGTGTTTGATTTTGGAGATGAGTCAAAATCTGAAGTAATGAACTCTATTCAATATTTAGCAGTATCCTTTATTCCTGTATTATTGGCTTCTCATGTGTTAAATAAACTGTTTAAAGAAATTGGTTCTGGAAATAACAATGTTAAAGCTGAAGAAACATCCAGTGTTCAACTTTTAGCAGAAGTATTGATACAATTATTTTTATCCATTGTTATATTATTTTTCATCAACCGATTCGCAACATACTTTCCGACCTATTCAGGTGTTCCGTTTACAGAATTAAATATGATTAATTTAGTATTTATGTTGTTACCTCTTCCTATTAATTCTGGTGGAAGCATTATTGGAGAGAAACTCTCGATTTTACTTAAACGATTTGATACAGTCATATTTGGCGAAGGTAAGCAAGTAAACAGCAAAAGAAAAATCAAGTCAAATGTTAAAGTAAGTCAACCTATATCAGGACAAATGTCTCGAACACAACCCACTCATCAAGTAAGCAGGGCAGATCATACACAACAACCTGGTTTACAACAACCCCCTCAATCAGCGCTTTTAGGAACATCTAATCAAATATATGGTGGCCCAGAAAACAAAATGGTTGACGCCGAATTCGGCAACACAGGAGGTCAAGAAGGATTTAATAATATGGTAGCACCACCTATGGAACCAGCAGCAGCCAATGGTGTTTTAGGAGGTTCCTTTGGATCAGCTTTCTAAATAACACTTGTTGTATTTTATAAACAAATCCATAAGTTTCCCTCTTTTATCCGAGACATATATTCACGTACTTTCTTTTTTTCTAGCTTTTCTTCTCTCTCTCTTTTTCGGGCTTTTAATAACAATTTCTTTAATCTCTTTTTTTCCCGTTCTACAAACGGCGGTTTTTTAGTATTATATCTAACTTTAGATATATTATACAGTGTATGGTTGCGACAATAGGGACAACTTTCGCGACATAGTGTTCGGCACTCAAAGCATATGGGTTTATCTTTGCAATGTGGTCCATATTTCCCAAAATCAATAGGTTGAACTCCTTTTAATCTACAATTAATAAATTTTATTTTATTTTTTTTTTCACAGCAAATACAGCAATGTATTTCATTTTTTTTGGGAGCGGGTGTATTTGGTTTGTTTTTTTTCGAAAGTTTCGGATAAATTTCAACATTATATAATCGCTTATGTTTTGCTCTTCGTTGTATCATTATGTTAAATACTTTTTATATTGAATCATAATATTTCTTCAATTTTTTTATTGAATAAATATTATATTATTATTTGCGTTTCAATATCGTTTTCGTGAACAACGATTATATTTTGCATTTCTACTTCTTGTATTTCTGTCGTTTCCAAATTTACAATATGGTTTTGAGGATGTTGAACCATATCTTCCAATTCGGACATATATAATTGATCCATTTTCTTATTGTAGTCAATACCATGTTGTATATATAAATTAAATACATCCTCTAATTTTTGCAAGTCACCCTCTTCTAATTTTGATTTATTTAACATTACTATTTTTTTCAATGTTGAATACAATCGATTATTTTGAATCGTTTGCCAACATCTTTGTTTTTCCATGACTTGTATATCGCATCTAATTTTATCTAATTTAACAGACAAACCTTTTTTACTCATATTATCTATTTTACCATTCAATATATTTAATTTTGTTTGTTTTTCAATAAAATAATTACTAAAAATATGCTTTTCAAGGTCAGTTTTTAAATGAATACCGTAGTTATCGGTTAGTTCTAAAAACGACCATTCTTTAAAATATTCTATTATATGTTTATTGCAACATTTTAAGCAGATTGGTATAGTATCCTCATCAAATTTTTTTTGGAAATTCTCTCTTATATGAGTTTTAATCGTCTTCCACATCAGTGTTATAAAATATACCATAAAATACAAAGTCACCCCTCCATTGCTCAGTATTAAAATAACAATTAACACGTCCTCAAATGTCCCGAGTTGATACCCTGAATCAATCGTTCCGAAAAACAAACCAGTACTCAGCGTCATTACTAGGGAAAGCAGACTAATGCTTTCCAATTTATTACATATCATTCCGTAACTAGTTATTGTATCATATGGTTTTAAAAATACATGCAGGAAAAAGGTAATCTGAACCAATAAACTAGCCGCAATAATTTGATAACGCGCATGGTTTCTTAAAAATACAGATATTAAAATCAAACCTGCTTTTTTACCCATTATAATAAATTCATAATACCATCTTTTCTCTCTGTAGCCTAGGAATAAAAACGACAGAGGTGTTGAACCATCGTATCTGTTTTGCATATCAAATAGTCTATACCTATGTTTATACAGCATCCTAAATCCCATATAGGGTATACCAACGCCATATATACCTAATGCGATATAAGCTACAAATAAAAATCCGTAATGCTGTGTTGTGTAACACTCAACCGACATATCTTTGATTAAATAATAATTATGTCCGATTTTTTCACAATTCATTACCTCCAACGTTTTTTCAACGATTGTTGGCCAACTTAAAAATGTACCAACAACAATTGCTGTTTTTTCCCATGCTCTGAAAAATTGTATACACGTTGGATGTTCTGCTTTATATTTATTTCTCTCCTCGGTTGTTTTTAATGTCGCTAATTTTCTCGTTTGTTTATAAACAAAACAACAGGAAAGTATACTAATCAGAATTGTTATAATACAAACATATCCCAAAGGAAGTGCCAAATAAACAATTAATTTATCATAGTAAGACCAACCTATGGTACAATCTGAAGAATAAAAACTTACCCTGGGTGAAGAAAACTCTTTCGCTCTTTCAAACAGATATCGTATAAGAGTTGGCCAATTGATTTGAAATGAGCTGGCTAGAGAGAATACTTGTGCATAATTCATGAATATTTTTACAACACCGTTGACTTCTTCTTTTTTATTGTTTGAAGGATTTGCTGTTTTTATCAAAAATACAATTATCATTATGCAAACAATTGGGATTGCTATAGTCAAACTCAAAGAACGGCCTATATTTTCAGGACATTTCAAACATAATCCGTCATCCTTTGCCCACCCTTTCATGCAAATATCACATAAAGGTCCAATGTGCCCATTCGAACATAAGTCGTTTGTACCATTTGATACAATGCCTCCAGAACAAGCTATTGTGTTTCTACACTTGTATGTTTCTATAGTTGTTCTGGATTCTCTCCAATAATTTTTTTTTATAGCCATTGTTTCTATTGTAACACCTTTTTCGCATTCAAACTCATCCGGGCATATTATACAAGAATTGTTTGATATATATGAACCAGCTTTACATGAACATATTGTTTTCTCAAAATTGGTTTCTGAATTATCTCTACATTTCTCGCATAATATGCTTCCATATTCACCTGCTATTTTTCCTTCATCGCACCCCAAACATTCAACGGTTGCGACGCTTGCTGAAAACTTACCTGGGTCACATGAATCACATGAAGAACTACCCGTTATTGAATACTTACCCATTTGACAATCTAAACAAAAAAATTCAGAGTCTGCTCCAGCTAATTTATTATATTTTCCGGCTGTACATTTAATACACGTCTCTATTGTTGTCGCACTTGTCTCGGAACTATAAAATCCCATGGGGCATTCTTCACAATTCATATGTGAAACAGAACCATCGTTTTCATTCCATCTACCTGGCTGACAAGAAATACAATTTTCTCTGGTATCGGCGCCTTTTATGTCGCCATATTTACCAGCTTCGCATTTCAAACACGTGGAAAACCCAACTGCCCGCATCGTATTACTGTAATAACCCATCGGACATTTTATACAACTTTCTTGGGAAACAGAACCGCTCTTCTCATTATAGCGTCCGGGTGGACAAGAAATACAATTTTCTTTGGAATCACCCCCTTCAAAATCGATAAAGGTTCCGGGTGGACATGGTAAACATTCTGTATATTTTGATTCATCAGTGTTTAATGAATATTTACCTTTGGAACAAACTTTACATTGTTGGTATCCAAAGCCGGAATAATGACCAGGTCGACATTCATCACATTTGTTGCTGCCTTCGTTATTATTAAATTTACCAGATTCGCATAATTTACAATTGCTAATTGACGTCGCCATTTCTTCTTCGTTATACTTCCCAACAACACATTTCGCACATTGGGTTAAATCGACTATTCCACTTTTGTTGGAATATCTTCCCCACGGACAATTTTTACAATCTTCCTCGCCAACAGCACCGTTAAAATCGTTGAATTTGCCTTTTGGACAGGAAATACAATCAAATTGGTATAAATTTGAATATTTACCTTTCAAACAAATTTTACACTGCTCGTGTCCAAAGCCAGAATAATAACCAGGTGAACATTGTGCACATCTATTATTCCCCTCATTATTATTAAATTTACCTTGTATACATAATTTACAACTGGTTATTGATATAGATCCTTCATTTTCATTGTATTTCCCTCTATCACATTCTATGCATTCGTTTAAATCAGCAACGGCGCTTTTATTAGAATATCTACCAAAAGGACACAATTTACAAGCATCTTCATCGCTAGCGCCATCGAAAATATTATATTTTCCCATTGGGCATTTTATACACTCTACTTGATATAAATTCGAATATTTACCAGACAAACACAATTCACAATCCATTGAACTTTCTTTTGATATCTGCCCTTTTAAACACGTTTGACAACTTTTTACATCTGATTTAAATTGTCCAGCGGGACAATTTCTACATGTTGTATTTGATATCGCACCGACAATAAAACCTATTTTACCATCTTCGCACATTTTACATTGTTCTGATTTTGTTATACCATATTCGTCGTTATAATATCCAATTAAACAATCTTTGCACTGATTGTTTGATATTAAGCCAATTGAATCTCCGTATTTACCATTTGAACATTTGATACATTCTTTAAAATTTTTTGCCCATTCTCCAATATTACAAAAATTGCACGAAACTGACCCATCTATACTTATTTTTCCAGGTGCACATTCCAAACAGTTTTTTAAAGAAGACGATGAGGATATTATCGAATATCGACCGGGTCCACATTTCAAACATTCGGAAGCACCTTGATCTTCTGAAAATTGGCCAGCTAAACAATTTTGACAATTAACCGTATCTTTTCCATCGCCAAATTTTCCCCGTAGACACACGTCGCACTGTGTACTTTCTACTCGGTTTGAGGCAAAACCAACCAAACACGATTTACATAACCCACCTATAACATTTGAATATTTGCCTCTAGTACATGATATACAATTATCAAGTTGTATACCTTTGCCGTGCGAACAACCATATAATTCAACAGTAATTAATTTTCTTTGTGTCCCTCCAGATGAATGAGATACTATAAATATTTTCCCAATATCCAAATCAATATGTGAAATATTATACCTTTGCCAATATCGGGTATACGAATACTCGTGTTCACCATTGCTATAATAAGTTATATCTTTAAAGGTTTTATGAGAATCCATATCCAATGTTAAATCATTCATGTTGATTTTTGCTATTCCAGCAACATTATACCTATTTGAAATAAGAGGATATAAATAACCTGTTTTGTAATCTACTTCCATTCCTGAGATAATGCCCCACTCAGTAGGAAACTTCAAAAAATCTATATTACATGCGACATTTAATTGTAACTTATTAAAATTAAAATCATATTGGTATAGTTCACTTGTTAATGAACCTGAAATAAAATAAATCTTATTATTTTGCGTATTGGATTTTACCACAGATATATAATTAATTCCATCCAATGTATACAATTTCGTATTATTTCCATTCAAAGGTAAAGTAGTGTTTATCGCTAAAACACGAGCGTCCTCCCATGTAGTATCGGAAATAAAATAAATCATGTTATTATTTTTGAAACTTTTTTTAAATTCTCCCAAATCTCTTTCATAAAACATATTTTCTTCTGTTCCAGACATACCTTTCATTTCGGCCAAATATTTTTCGTTGTGGTAATCTAACAACTCTACATTGGGCGTTGTTATATTTAACTTCCATATCCCGGTTATTGGACCACCAAATCCTAACCACAAACTATCGCCCTCAATTAATTCGCTCGTTGTGGGCACGTTTATGTATTTATATTCCCAATATTGATGGATTGAAAAAGAAGGTACGTTTTCTATATTTCTTAAAATTGTTCGGTCTATAAATTCAAAAGTTGAACCATTGATTCTTACAATAGAGCTATCTGAATTGTAATTTGACGGACACTCGTAATAATTAGATGCTATATAATAAAGAACGTCAATCGCATTATCATATCCACATGAAACTACATTATCGCTCCCTAAATCACCCTTAGCATTGGGATATTCATCGGTTTTTAAGCCAATTAGCAAAGTATTTGAAAATACTGATGAAGTTTTATTAAATTTTTTTATTTCAACATATTTTTTACTTCTTGAACATTTTATGTTTTCAGCACCCGCATATTGCGTAGGCATATGATATGTTGAAGAAACAAAGTATAAATTATTATTATTATCACTTATAGAACAACCATATGATATATACGGGTAAGTATATAATTCACTAATTAAATCAGTTGCTGGTATATCTGTAAAATTTACCATGGAATCAGTATTTGATAAATAATTTGCTTGTATCATCTGGAAAAATAACAATAACCCAAAAAGCTCTCGCAGCATTAATATATAAATATTGCTATTTTATTTATATATTTATTGTTCTGAATCTTTTAATAAAACACCTTTGATTTCTGTAGTAGAAGAAAGTGATTTCTTGATTTGTTCAAAATTTCTGGTGCATTCTGTGATTTCTCCACCACCCATCATCTGTTTAACCATTGAATGCCATTCACTCAGTAATTTTTCATTTTGAAGATATCCAGGATTTTCCTGTTCCCATTGTTTAATTTGTTTTATCTGTTTAATTGTGATATCTTGAATTGATTTATCTATTTTTTCATGGCTTTTATCCTTTTCCCATTTATCTTCGTCTTTGACATAAAACTGTAATCGTTTTTTATCTGAACAATGAATGGGTCTCTCTGTTGCTGGCATATCTTGCAAATGCTTTACAAAAATACTGCTAATCCCATCAATATAACCATTTTCCTTTGTATAGTTCAAATCTTCTAGAGAAACTCTCACGTTTTCAACAAAATCTGTTAAGTTCATCGCATCTTTGCAGTGGTCATTCAAAAACACATTGATAGTCATTTTTTTATTATTACAATTTTGATAATTTATAACTTTCTTTTCTTTTGACAATTCAACCAGTTTTTCCATAAGCACATTATTTTGTTGTAGAACACTATTAAACATTTGAGCGGTCACGATATTTTTTTCATACACATTTTTACTTTCACTACATGTGGTTTGAAAAATATTAGAATGTATCGATTTATCGATACTAGAATGTTCTAAGCACTTTTTGCGGTGTTTAGATAGTCCGCTGCGGAACTTATATTTCTTTCCACAATCGCAGACGTAACGTGGTAAGGGGTTTTTTGTGTTATCCGCAATGTTATCCATGTTATCCATTTTATGTTTTGTAGTGGATAAATGTCGATTAAAATCTTTTTTGTTGTTAGAAGAGAAGTCACACTTTTTACAATAGAATTTTCTTGGGGTTTTTTTGGGGTTTTTTTTCATCTATATATGGATAACATAAAAAACCCCTAAATTCTTATTTTTTTCAGTGTTTTAGTGCCTTTTTTTAGGTTATGTAGTGAATTTCTATATATTTTT